>JAEEGG010000287.1_pt1 | contig 241001 bp, 224 predicted proteins | sample 9134161 | NCBI WGS metagenome assembly JAEEGG01 (sample SAMN16246543, study PRJNA631951) | gut metagenome | biome: gut microbiome; feature: rumen; material: CR-attached | host: Bos | place: Iran: Karaj | collected 2018-10 | reverse complement strand
GCAAACATAAACAGCAATTACCAAACATTATGCATTGCATTTGACCGGAATGGGAGTTGTTACATTTTGGATGTAGCGGGAAACATCAAGCCTTTTGATATCGAAACCGGCAGTATCGGAAACCCCATCTATACAATCCAGGGATTTATGGTCAACTATGGCGATAATAATGCCATGACATGCGATTTCGAGACCAACACCCTTTATTGCACTTCAGTCGATATGGTAGATAACAAAACCAAGTTATATTCATTTAATCTTGAAAGCAGCACATTCAGTTATTTAGGCAAATTCCCTGTATTTTGCAACGGACTTGCAACTACATCCTCTATCGGCTGGATGAACGTGGAGCCTGTATTCGGCGTGATTGAGGCCGGTGAAAGCGCAACATTGGCAATGCGGCTCAATGGCGGATGGGCGCAATCAGGCACATTCAATGCCACCTGTTCAATCGTCAACAACGCTACAGATGCAGTCGAAATCCCAGTCACAATGACCATTACAGTGGGAAAAATTCCTGGAGACGTCAACCTTGACGGCATAGTGAACGTTATCGACATACAGACAGCAGTGGCCTATATCTGCGGAGGCAATCCTTCAACCTTCGATTTCGACAATGCCGACGTCAACGGTGACGGTACGGTCAACATCCTTGACGTGGTGCAAATTATAAACATAATTTTTTCCTGACTTTGTAACTCTATTAAAGAGTTAAATCATAGAGGCCAACGTGTGATGCTCGACCGCGATTTGGCTGAATTGTATCAAGTCACGACCGGAAACTTGAATAAAGCCGTAAAACGCAACATTAGACGCTTCCCGCCTGACTTCATGTTCCAACTTAATAAAGAAGAGTTTGAGAAACTAAAGAACGACTTGATATTCCAAAATGGAATTTCCAATCTTTCAAAAGTCTGTATAAGTGTCCGCATGACCTCTGGGTGCAAAGGCACGAATTTTGCTTCATCTAAACAAGTGTTTTTGACTTTTTTGTATTTAAAAAGCAAAATTCTTAAGGAAATATTTGTTTCTTTGGGAATTTTGCTTTATTATTGCAGTCGTAAATATACAATATTGTAATATTATGATATGAATACGCGGTTAAACTATCAGAAAAGTAGGATATAATATGAAAGATTATTCTGATTATTCAGCACCAGAACTGGTGAGGATGCTTGGCAGTCGTTTTAAGGACTATCGACTGAGGGCTAACATGACACAGAAAGAAGTGGCAGAGATGGCTGGTCTTTCCGTGTTGAGTGTCTATCGATTTGAGAATGGTACGGTGACAAATATATCGCTCAGTACGTTTCTGTTACTGATGAAGGCGGTGGGATGCATCAACGATCTGAACGAACTGATGCCGGAACAGCCAGAGTCACCTTATTTATATAAAGAGAGCAAGAAGATTCAACGGGTAAGACATAAGAAGATATGAGAGAAGTATTGAAAGTTTTCCTATGGGGGCAGGAGATTGGTCGTTTGGCGTGGCATGAAGCGCGAAAGACAACGTTCTTTGTCTATAATCCAGAGTTTTTGAAGGGAACTTTGGATGTGGCTCCACTTGCTGCCTCTATCCATCATCCGTTGAATACACGTGCCATATTCGGTGAGGCGGAACGCATCTATCAGAAACTCCCGTCGTTCATAGCCGACTCTTTGCCCGACGCTTGGGGAAACCAACTCTTTGAGCAATGGCGGAAAGACAATAAACTCACTGAACGAAGCGTGACCTCCTTGGAGAAGTTGGCATTCATTGGAAAACGCGGTATGGGCGCTTTGGAGTTTGTGCCAGAGGTTGAGCGAGGCACAATGAACGATAAGATTGACATCAAGGCATTGGCAGATTTGGCAGAGAAGATAGCAGTAGAGCGTGAGAACGTAAGGATATTGCCTGATGAGTCACTGACTTTACAATCGTTAATAGCTGTTGGCACATCTGCTGGAGGTCGTCAGCCTAAGTGTATTATTGCCATGAACCATGAGACAGGCGAGATACGCAGTGGTCAGGTCGATCATGAACCAGGCTTTGATTATTACATCCTAAAATTTGGTGATAAGGTGCGTTCATCTGCAGAATTGGAGCAGACTTATTATGAAATGGCAATGGCCGCTGGTATCAGTATGATGGAGTCTCGTCTGCTTGAAGTGGACGGAACGAAGAATTTTCTTACTAAGCGATTTGACCGTAACGAAACGGGTAAACTGCATACACAGACATTGGCTGCAATGGACCCAGAAGCCGACTCATATGAAAAACTTTTTGCCGTATGCCGTAAGTTACACTTGCCAGAAACAGATTGTCAGGAACTCTTCCGTCGTATGGTATTCAATATCCTTGCCAACAATACAGACGACCATCACAAGAATTTCACTTTTGTGATGAATCAACAAGGCATTTGGCGGTTGTCACCTGCATACGATATGACCTACATCTTCGATACAGGTGGCTATCTGCCCAATAAGGAGCATTGTCTGATGATTGGTGGGAAATATCAGGATATAACCCTCGATGATATTATTTCGTTTGCAAGCGAGATTGGCATCCGTGCGCCTAAGTCTATCATTCGCAAAGTGGCTTCTGCTGTGTCGTCTTTTAGATCATTAGCGGAGAAAAACGAAGTAAAAGAAGAATGGACGGGTAGGGTTGAATCCACGATTATCAACCATCTGAAGGCATGGGGAGAGTGGCAAGAAGAAATCAATACGCCAGAATTGGTTATCAACGGCCATTCCGTTTCCAATATCCGCATTGAGCAAGCCTATAAAGGCAATTTCTATCTCCTTGCAACCATCGACGGTAAAGAGCGCAAGTATGTCATTGACAAAAACAGAGAAGCATTTTCCTTGATTGAAAAGACAGGCATTGCCAATCTCACTACCGAGCAACTTAAAGCAATGGCTGAGACATGTTTCAAACTAAATGATTAGATTATGTCAAAAATGGCTCTTTGTCCTGCATGGGCAATGTGCCCATCATAAAACAAATAATAGTTATTTCTTTGCGGCATCAACCGTAAGATGATACGACTATAGTAGGGACGCACCGCGTACGTCCGCAAACAGTTTTGCCGCGTTATGCGGACACCAATATATTTATTTCCCGATGCAGAAATGACCGAAGATAGAATCCAGCAGCTCATTGTTGCTGATTTCTCCGATTATGCTGCCGAGACTGTATGACGCCTGATGGACATCAATGGCAACCAAATCTGTCGGTATGCCGTCTTCAAAGCCTTTGCATGCCGATTGAATTGCTGCCAACGCCTCACGCATCGCTTCAACATGACGTACATTAGTAACAATGGTCCGACTGTCAATATCCTGCGACTTAACATAGTCACACAACAAATCAATGATGGCTTTGATGTTCTCGCCTTTCTTAGCTGAAATGAAAATCCAGTCGGACTCATTATCCCCATCAATTAACTTGACATCTTGGTCACATACGCCATTCGTACACTGTATGTGTTTTCCCATGTTCCCAGCCTTGTCAATCTTATTGACAACAACAACCCATTTTTTCGAAGAAGGAGATGATGCTTCTTCATGCAAATACGACTGAAATTCTGTCATTTCACGCTTTATTGAATCTCTGTCAGCATTTGTTGCATCAACCACGTGCAGGATTATCTTCGCATTTTTGATTTTCTCCATAGTACGCTCAATGCCCATGTTCTCAACCACATCATCTGTTTTATGAAGTCCCGCAGTGTCAATGAATCTGAACACATAACCGTTGATGTTGATGACATCTTCAACTATATCTCTGGTCGTACCGGGAATATCTGAAACTATTGCCTTGTCTTCATCCAAAAGACAGTTGAGCAGCGTGGATTTGCCAACATTAGGCTTGCCGATTATGGTTACAGGAATTCCGTTGCGTAAGGCATTGCCCAGGTCGAAAGAATAAATCAGAGATTTCAGTTCACTTTCAATAGTGTCAAGAAGCGCCATGAATTCGTCACGCTTGGCAAATTCAACATCCTCATCACTGAAGTCCAATTCAAGTTCCAATAGAGACAACAGCTCTACCAACCTATCTCTCAGTGATTTAATGCGGGATGAATATCTGCCCTTCAATTGCGATATCGCTATATCATGCGACTTTTTGTTTTCAGAGGTTATCAGTTCTGAAACAGCTTCCGACTGTGCAAGGTCAAGTTTGCCGTTTCGGTATGCTCTGAATGTGAATTCGCCAGGCAATGCAAGCCTTGCACCATTTCTGACAATCAAATCCAATATGGTTTGCTGAATATATACAGAACCGTGACAAGATATTTCAACCATATCTTCACCTGTATAGCTTTCAGGCGATTTGTAATATGTAACTATCACCTCATCAACCAATTCGCAATTGTCATAGATTTGGCCATAAACACAGGTGCGGTGACCGATAGTTGTATTTGCTGAATGTCGGAAAAAACAGTCCAAAATTTCAAGTGATTCTGACCCTGACATTCTTATCATTGCAATCGCACCAACTCCTACCGGTGTTGAAATTGCAGTTATTGTATCATTGTTAATATAGTTATTCATAGCGGTTCCACAAATTCGTATGCGCCTATGTCAGGATTGCCGTCATTTGTGCGGCTTACACCGTCAAGGTCTTTGCTGATATCTATCGGAGAGCTGTTGACAATTTCCAGGCTTCCGGCATTAATCAACGGTGAAATGACAGTGTCGATATAATAGTTGAAATTAGTGGAGTCGCTGAAAATCGGAGACTTATTGATTATGCAGTCAGTGAAGTATTTGCTGTAATCATCAATTCTTTCTCGTGCAATTTTCACAAGAGAATTCTGCAATGAACAGTTGAAAGTGCCTACCCCATCGAGATAAAGCTCATTTTCAAGCACACCATAGACAACACAATTTCCGAAATAGTAGTCATTCAGCGACACCTGCACGGGATTGTAGTTTTCATCAAGATAATAATTGTTCACATATATTGATGATGTCTGTCTGATGGAACTGTTCCAGAAATTGGCGAAAGTGCAGTTCCTGAAATCATATTCTCCTCCAAGTGTCAGTCCGACAAGATAGCTTCCACAGTTATCGACCAAAACATTTCCGGCATTAATGGAGTATAGGACTGCATAAATACCCATTCCGGACATGTTTTCGATTTTCACATTATCAAGAAGAAGATTGTCGCTCCAATATTCTGATAATGAGAGTGATTCAGCTTGGATACCAATAAAGCCGTTACGAATCACAGTATGATGAAATTCGTTTCTGACCGGTCCTTCGTTAATCCATATTCTGTCCCACATAGCCGATACATTATCGTATTCAGGCTCAAGTCTGTCACTTTCAAAAATAACTTCATTGCCGCTTGTACCATTGACTATAATGTTACCGTAACGGTAAATCCAGATGCCGCTCCCTTTGTGGAGGTATATGTGGGCACCCGCATCGACAACGAGAGTCCCCAATGAATCCACAGCCGCATATCCGCCGATAATCACATACGGACGTTCAGCAGTCCAATGAGCGATTTCATTTTCATGTGCGATGATGTTGAGTTTCAAGCTGCCAACAGAATCCGTGGCGATTATGTAATTCGCATTTTGTCCCCATGCCAGCAGTTTGACTGTCTCTTCTTTACCATTGGTATTGAAGACAATATCATCTTCAACCACAAATGGATTGTTGATATCGTTAGGATTGATTCTGACTTTCGCGAACAGATAAATACTGTCACCGTAAGGAATTTCCACATTTGTAAAGTGTGTTCCGGACATCCCGTTTAGATTTATGCTGAACTGGGATGAAGAGCCTCCTGCCAATGTGATGTCATTTATCAGCAAATCATCGCCAGATTTATTATATATCTTCATTTCGCGGGTCGATGAACCGATAGTAGTAAATACAGTATCGAACATCACAGTATCGGTCGAAAAAGACAGACTGGCATTACCATCGACAACAGGTGTCTGCTCACATGACACCAGGCAACAACCCAGCAACACACTGAGTAGCAATATAAATGATATGAAATATGGCTTTCTGTCCATGTTTTTTGTTTTGTCTGCAAAGATAACGCATTTTAATGAAAAAAATTATTTTGACATTTTTGTTCCATTACAAATAAAATTATGTAATTTTGCAGCCGGAATTTTTAAGAAAAAAATTGTTGGTTCCATAGCTCAGTTGGATTAGAGCAACAGCCTTCTAAGCTGTGGGTCGTGCGTTCGAGTCGCACTGGAATCACACGAAATGGCTAATTATTTAAGAGAATTACTCAACCATTATTATAGGGTCTTTAACGAAAAGGATTTTATCGTTAATGACCCTATTTCCATTCCACATCGTTTCACAAAGAAGGAAGATATAGAAATCGCCGGATTTTTTGCGTCTGCCATCGCATGGGGCAACCGCAAAGCAATACTTAAAAGCTGTCATGAGCTGATGGACCGAATGGACAATTCCCCATACGATTTCATAATGAATTACAGCAATAAAGACATCGATTCCCTTAAAGGCTTCTATTACAGGACTTTTCAGGAAACTGACGCTTACAGTTTTGCAGATTCGATTCACAACATATATAAGAACCATGGTGGACTTGAAAAAATATTCACTGATGGCTATAACGAATTTCAATACGATAAGATAAAGAACGCTATAATCCATTTCAGAAAGATTTTTTTCGAGCACGAATATCCGCAACGTGTTTCAAAACATATCGCTGACCCGACAAAAGGCTCTGCATCAAAAAGGATAAACATGTTTCTTCGTTGGATGGTCCGCAACGATAGCAATGGAGTTGATTTCGGAATCTGGAAAGGCATCAGTCCTTCGGACCTTGTCATCCCTCTTGACGTTCATGTCGGCAATGTCGGACGCAAACTCGGACTTATCACAACAAAAGCCAACAACTGGCAGGCTGCCATAGAACTTACAGATTATCTGAAAACACTCGACAAAAATGATCCTGTCAAATATGACTTTGCTCTGTTTGGTATAGGAAATGCAGGCATTGAAATCGATTCACCCGAACTAAACCAATAGCTTATGTTCTGCGAAAATATGTTTGATGGCTCGTGTGTCGTTACTTCCGTGCTACCTCCGTCATCCACAGAGCCATATCTCTCGGATGAAGACTTGATGTCCCTTGAGAAATTCCACAAGGATTCAGTCAGAAATCAGTCAGCGACAGGACTTTATCTGTTGAGAAAACATCTTTCCAAGATTCACCCTTCCTCATACAAAGAATATAAAATAAAACTTGGAGAGAGAGGTAAGCCTTACATTCCAGCTTTACCCTATTTTCATTTCAACATTTCACATGCCTCCGACCTTGTTGCCTTCTGCTATGATGCCAAACCATGCGGAATTGACATTGAAACGACGAAAAGATTCAAAATGGGATTGGTTAAACGTTTTTTCAATAAAAATGAAATCAAATATATTGAATCATTACCCGAATCTCTTAGGGATGAATATTTTACCCGTTTCTGGACCGCAAAAGAAGCGTATGTGAAAATGAGCGGTGAAGGCATTGCCGACTCTTTTGATGATTTCTACTTTGATCCTGACAGCAGAAAAATCTATTTCGGCAATAACATCATCTTAGCTTCCATTTCAGTTAAAAAGATTGAATTTGAGAATAAAATCTATTTTGTAAGCCGAACTGATTAAAAAAATAATGTATATTTGCAGGTTGCATTAGAATATACAATTTTTAATCACAAATAATATCTAAAATGAAGAAAAACTTACTTCGTGGTATTCTTACAGCCACATTGCTAACTGTTTCATTGGCTGCATTCTCAAATCCGGTTGATGTGAACAGCGCTAAGGAAATCGGCAAAAAGTTCCTGATTAACAGCGTAAAAGCTTTTGCCGGAAAAACGGATATCGAGTGTACTCTCGAATACACTTTGTTTAATGAATCAAACGAACCTGTTCTGTATGTCTTTAATGTTGACAATGGATTCGTCATTGTTGCAGCGGAAGACAGAATAAGTCCAATCCTCGGTTATTCGTATGAAGGTAATTTTGATGCGAACAACATCAATGAAAATGCCGAATATTTGCTCAATGACTACAAATGGACATTGGATTACATGCAAACAAACAACATTGAAGCCAGTGAAGAAGTCTCTGAACAATGGGCAATGGTCAAATCAAACGGCAGGGTCGTAGCTGAAAAAAATGAAAACACCGTTGATCCGCTTCTGACCACCACGTGGAATCAGGGCAAATGGTATAACTTTCTCTGCCCAGCTGATCCAGCCGGACCAAACGGACACGTTTATGCAGGTTGTGTTGCAACAGCAATGTCCCAAGTTATTAAATTCTGGAATTACCCTGCAATGGGACAAGGAACACATACCTATGTGCCAAGCGGTTATCAACCACAAACAGCCAATTTCGGTGAGACTTTCTACAACTACAGCATCATGCCTGATGCAGTCGATTCACTGACTCCATACGACCAGGCTTTTCAGGTCGCACAATTAATGTGGCATTGCGGCATTGGTGTTAATATGATGTATTCCCCTACCGGCAGTGGAGCATACTCAAACGATGTTCCAGGTGTCTTAATCAATAATTTCCTTTACAATAGTACAACCAATTATCAGTCACGTTACTATAACAACAACTGGGACAACCAACTGAGAAATGAACTTGATCAGGGAAGACCTCTGTATTACAGCGGACAGGACATAAACGGTGCCGGCGGACACGCTTTCGTCTGTGACGGATATGATGACAACAATATGTTCCATTTCAACCTTGGCTGGTCCGGTCTTGACAACGGCTGGTATCCAAGCAACGCTATCAACACCACACACGGTCCTTATTATTTCAACTCCGGCCAGGGAGCAATATTCAACTGCTATCCTAACCCTGCATACAACGGCAAAGCAATAGCACCGTCAAATTTCACGGTCACACCTGCAGAAAATTTCGGATTCTCCGCAACTCTCACATGGACAAATCCATCATACACGATGAATGCCGATTCCTTAACAGTCATGGACATTGTTGTTGAAAGAGACAATGTGGTGATTGCAACTATTGAGAATGTGACTGCTAATCAGGAATTGAGTTACATTGATAATGGAATCGAAGCATTCGGAGCATACGCTTATTCAGTTTATGCTGTTACCGATGATGGTGATGGCCTTCCTGCCACTAAATCAGCATTCATAGGTCCAAACTGCGACATTACCATCGCAATGCACGATTCATACGGTGATGGCTGGAATGGTGCATACATCGAAATCAGAAATGCTGCCGGCGGAACACTTGGAACCGCAACAATCCAGAGTGGTAATCAAAACACCGTAGTTTTCCCGCTTCCAATAGGCACAACAAAGTTCTACTGGCATTCAGGCAACTGGGATAGCGAATGTTCATTCGAAATATACAATTCAGATAATGAAGTCATATACGATTCCAACGGCACTCCATACTCAGGACTGTTCCTGACTTACGATAACCAGTGCTTTACTCCTCTCAGCGGAGATGCAAACGGCGACACATTCGTTAATATAAACGATATTACCACTATCATCGCTTTTATACTCGAACAAAATCCTCAACCGTTCTGGATAACAAATGCTGATTTCAATAACGACGGATCAGTAAACATTCTTGATGTCATTGATATTGTAAATTATATAATGTCACAAAAATAGTTTAGTTAATGTTTAAACATTTTCCTAAAATACAATTACTTACATTAGTTGTAGCACTAATTTCGGCAACTTCTTTCGCTAATCCTGTCAGTCAGGAAAAGGCCAAAGAAGTTGCCTTGAAATTCATTCAGAACAACACTTCCCTCAAATCATCTGAGGCAACATTGGCATATACATTTGAAAGCCTGAACGACAATCCTTATCTTTTCATTTTTAATGTTGCGGATAAAGGATTTGTCGTAGTTTCCGCCGATGACCTTATCGGTCCGATTGTAGGTTATTCAACAGAAGGCATCTTCAGTTCAGATGACATTTCCCCTGAATTTGCCTACTACATGAATTGTTTTACGGAAAAAATCGAGTATCTGCGTTCAGTTAATGCAAAACCGAGCCAGAAGGCCGTTGACCAATGGAATCAAATCATGGCAACAGGCAGCTTGACTGCTGAAAAACAGACCACATTTGTTAACCCTTTGGTTAAAACCAAATGGAATCAAGGCTCATATTACAACAACCAATGTCCAAAGGATGCTCGTGGACCAAGTGGCCGCGTTTATGCCGGCTGCGTTGCCTGCGCAATGTCTCAGATAATGAAATACTGGAACTATCCTCCTGTTGGCACTGGTTCCCACAGTTACAACGCTTCATCCTACGGGACTCAGACGGCTAATTTCGGCGAAACATTCTATGATTTCAACGCCATGCCTCTTTCATTGTCACGTACAAGCACTTCTAAAGAGATTTTTGAAGTGTCTCAGCTTATGTACCATTGTGCTGTAAGCGTTAATATGGCCTTCGGTTACGATGGCAGCGGGGCCAATTCCGAAGATGTTCCATACTCATGGAAAAACTACTTTCAATTCAGCGATGGAACATTTATCGACTATATGATGATGTACTCATCCAGCACATGGGCTTCAAAACTAAGACAATCACTTGATGACGGGTATCCGCTTTACTATAGCGGTGGCTCCGAGGAAGGCGGCCATGCTTTCGTATGTGATGGATACGATGTTGCGGGATTGTTCCATTTCAACTGGGGCTGGGGAGGTGCATTAGACGGATACTTCACAACCGATTCCACTTTTATGTTTCCACTCGGCCAGGCTGCAATCTTCAATGCAACACCTAAATATGGCAATAATCCTACAACGCCTTCGGATTTCACTCTGACTCCTGATGACAACTACGAATACTTGGACATTTCATGGGTTAACCCGACGAAGAATGTCATTGGCAGAAATCTTCCATCATCCGACCTGACGGTATATCTTCTTAGAAATCAAGACACCATTTACACTGCAGATGCAAGCGTCGGCGACACCATGCAGTTCACTGATTCAAAGATACCTTCATTCGGAAATTACACATACTCATTATTTGTGACATGTGACACGCTGCAAGGATTTGCAATAAAGGAAACTATTTTCTTCGGACCAAGTTGCAGCATAAAAGTTAAGATGATTGACAAATGGAATGACGGCTGGGGAGATGCGAAATTATCCTTCCGCGATGTAAACGGAAAGGAATTGGCAGAAGCCACTCTTGGCAGTGGAGAGTCCCCTCTTACTCTAAGTTTGAATGTCCCTGTTGAAAGAATAATCTGCTGGTGGGTGCCAAGCACCGATTCTTCAGGATATTACGACAAGGAATGCGGATTTACCATCTACGATGGTAACAGCAATACACTTTACAGCCGCGCCATTGACAATCCGCTCAGTTATACATCATTCCTTGGCTTCGATTTCAACACGGATTGTTCTGTCTCAAATATTGACTATTATGGCATCAGAAGTTTTACAAGTGAAGATGTGGAACTCTACCCTAATCCTGCTTCCGATGAAATAACAGTCAGCTCAAGTGAAACCATCAATTCGATTAACATTTATAGTATAATCGGACAGCAAGTATATGCAGCATCACCACACGACAACTCTTACACTATGTCTGTCAGAGATTTGTCTCCCGGTGTGTATATAACGCGGATTAATACAGACAGCGGTTCGTGTACCAAGAAATTAATCGTTAAATAAAAAAAAAGACGCTTTCAAGCGTCTTTTTTTTACTTCATCATTGAACGAATTGCATCTCCCAATCGTTTGACCCCTTCTTCTGCAGTTTTCTCGTCAGTGAAAGAGAAATTCATTCTGAAAGTGTTTCTGCCGCCGCCGTCACAGAAAAATGTATATCCTTGTACAAAAGCGACTTTCTCTTCCAATGCTCTGTAGAACAAATCGTCGGAATCAATATATTCAGGCATCGTTACAAGCAAAAACAAACCACCCTGAGGATGTGTCCACGTGACTCCTTCCGGGAAATATTTCTTGAAGCAGCGAATGATGTTATCGCGTTTTGCTTTGTATTCATCAACTATTCGACCAATGTTCTTTTCAAAATATCCTTTCTGCAAGTAGTGTCCTGCAATTTTCTGAAGATATGCTGAAGTGCATAAATCGGACGTCTGTTTTGCCTGTACAAATTTCTCAAGGACATCCTGATTTGCTATGATCCAACCAAGGCGGAAGCCAGGACAGAATGATTTCGAGAAAGTCCCGAGTGTAATGACAATACCCTGATTATCAAGAGCGTACAACATGGTTTGCGGTTCACCTTCGAAACGGATTTCGCGGTAAGGGCTGTCCTCAACAATATATATGCCGTATTTTTGTGCAACAGCAATGATTTCTTTTCTTCTCTGATTAGGCATTGTAATACCTGCAGGATTCTGAAAATCAGGAATAATATAAATGAATTTTGGCTTTTTGCCTATTTTGGCGAGTTCAAGAATCTTTTGTTCAAGAACATCAGGATTCATTCCCTGTTCGTCAGGTTCTATTCCAATGAATTTTGCACCGTAAATCTTGAATGAGTTCAGACCTCCAAGATAAGAAGGCAGTTCGCATATCACATAATCACCCTCATCGATAAAAATCTTACCTATAAGGTCAAGTGACTGTTGGGAGGCAGTTGTAATAACAAAGTTGTCACGAGTCACGTTGCATCCTTCCTTGATATATCTTTTTACGAGTTCGTCTCTCAGTATGTTTTCACCTTCGGTTGTACCATACTGTAATGCTGCGGCGCCTTCATTTTCTATGACTTCCTTTGCTATTTCATTGATTTCATCGTAGGGGAAGGAGGTCGGTGATGGCAAGCCACCCGCAAATGAAATAATATCAGGCTGTTGGGTGAGTTTCAAACACTCACGGATTGCAGAACGTTTCATACGTTTTGCACACTCTGAAAATATTGAATTTGTATCAATCATAAACGCTGATTTATTTTGGTTATAATAATCCGCGAATTTACGACATTTATTTTATATAATCCAAAGTATAATCCGAAAATAAATATTTTGTCCTAAATGTAAAAAAATCAAAAAAAAATATTATTTTCGCTTTTCATGAAAATATGCATAAAAACTAATCAAATAACTAACATAAATAAAAAAATTAAGACATGAACATTGAATGGGGTAAATTACCTTTCGGTTATTATAAGACCGATTATAACGTAAGATGTTATTACAGAAATGGTGCATGGGGCGAAATCGAAATATCCTCTTCGGAGTACATTCCCATGCACATTGCAGCGACCTGTCTTCATTACGGACAGGAGGCATTTGAAGGATTGAAAGCTTTTATGGGCAAAGACGGTAAAGTCAGATTGTTCCGCTGGGATGAAAACTGGAAACGCATCTGCAACTCTGCAAAAGGCGTCATGATGCCAACAGTTCCAAAAGAACTTTTCGAATCCATGGTAAAGAAAGCCATAAAGATGAATTCAAAGTTTGTCCCTCCTTACGGTTCAGGAGCCTCATTGTATATCCGTCCATTATTAATAGGTACGGGTGCAAAAGTTGGTGTTCATCCAGCTGATGAATATCTGCTCGTTATCTTCGTGACCCCTGTCGGCCCATACTTCAAGGAAGGATTCAAACCTGTAAAAGTTCAGATTGTAAGAGATTATGACAGGGCTGCTCCATTGGGAACCGGCCATATCAAAGTCGGCGGCAACTATGCTGCAGGTCTGATTGCGACAGAACGTGCTCACGATGAAGGTTATTCAACAGTTCTTTTCCTTGACGCAAAAGAGAAAAAATACATTGATGAAGCCGGTCCTGCCAACTTCTTCGGTATCAGAGGAAATTCATACATCACTCCTGACTCACACTCTGTATTGCCATCAATTACAAATATGAGTCTCAGGCAAATAGCTGCTGATTTGGGAATGACCGTTGAACGTCGCCACGTTCCTGTTGAAGAACTATCCACTTTCGAGGAAGCAGGAGCATGCGGCACAGCAGCCGTAATATCCCCTATCAGCGAAATCGTTGACCGTGACACCAATACGCACTATGTATTCCGCAAAGACGGAAAAGTAGGACCTGTCTGCACGAAAATGTATGAAAGACTGCTCGCTATTCAAACAGGCGACTACCCAGATAATCATGGTTGGGTTGACTTAGTCGAAATCTAAAACCAATTTGCTCACTATGACGACAAAACTTAATCTTACAATTGAGCCGCAGAAAGGCATGGACTGCCTGACTTTCGGAATGACAATCGACGATGTGGTTAAAATCCTCGGTAATGCTTCAATCCAGGATGACAATCAGGACGAGGACGGATTCAGCTACATAGAACTCTCATACGATGATTATGACATGAGCCTGTTCTTCGAAGGCGACGGATCCCCTTCTTATCTTAGCGATATTGAAATTGAAAATCCTGAAACCACAATTTTCGGCGTTAAAATATTCGAACTCAACAAAAAACAGGTCATCGACCTGATGAAAAAGAACGGATATGATGATGCAGATGTCAATTTGGATGAAGAACTTCAGGAAGAATGTGTCTCATACGATGATGAAATCATCGACTTTTACTTCGACAATGACAAACTTGTCTCCGTAAACTTCGGTGTCATACTCGGTCCTAACGGTGAAATTATAAAATAAACGGGAAATCACTCCCTGCTGAACGGATGATATTTTTCAATAACATTACGCAGCATATTGCGATCAATGTGAGTATATATCTCAGTGGTCATGATTGATTCATGACCGAGCATTTCTTGAACAATACGTATGTCCGCACCATTTTGTATCAGATGCGTAGCAAACGAATGACGAAATGTGTGCGGACTTACTTTTTTGTCAATCCCTGCAATTGCAGTCTGTTCCTTAACAATAATGAAGATCATCTCACGGGTGAGTTTTGAACCCCTGTTGTTCAGAAACACAATATCCTCATATTCCTTTTTCGGCTTTATTTTATTACGGTCATGATGCAGATAAAATTTAATCTGTTTTATTGCAGGTGCTCCTATTGGAACAAGTCTCTCCTTACTGCCCTTTCCGAAAACCCTCACAAATCCGTCATCAAAATAAATATCTGAAAGTCTCAGATTTATCAGTTCCGACACACGTAATCCGCAACTATATAAGGTTTCAAGGATTGCACGGTTTCTCTGACCGTTGGGCAACGACAGATCGACACTGCTCAAAATCTTCCCCACTTCCTCAACTGTCAGAACATTTGGCAAATGCTTCCCCAATTTTGGGAGTTCGATGACCTCCATCGGGTTTTCCTTAACGGCTTCGTCAAGCAAAAGAAATCTGTAAAACGAACGCATCGAAGATATGAATCTTGCTTGCGATCTCTTTGAAATATTGGTATCCAAGAGTTTACAAAGATAATCCGAAACAGTTTGTTGGTTTATATCAGTAATTTTCCGGATACTGTCATTTTCATCAACAAACTTCATGAATTCCGAGACATCGCTCACATAGCCACGAATGGTATTCTGCGACATGCCAAGTTCGACCTGAAGATATATCTTATAGGATTTGACGAGCGATTCGAATTTCATATCAATATAAAAACGGCTGATAACTTAACGGTTATCAGCCTTAATAAGTACCCGGGGTGGGACTTGAACCCACACGGCTGCAATAGCCAAGGGATTTTAAGTCCCTCGTGTCTACCAATTCCACCACCTGGGCAACCTTGGTTTTTTCACGAGCGGAAGACGAGACTCGAACTCGCGACCCCGACCTTGGCAAGGTCGTGCTCTACCAACTGAGCTACTTCCGCTGAAAAGCGTTGCAAAAATACATCTTTTTTTCATTTTGCAATTAAAAAAAATTATTTTTTTCGCATTTAAAGTATATTTTCAATATTTTTGCAAATTATTTTAAATCTCATACGCAAATAATAATTAATTAAAGTATAATTGATGAAAAAGCCTTTTGATTCCCAAAAAAATTATGAGACTTCGATGAAGAGAATAGGTTATGTCCCACGCAAGGAAGCGACACAAGAAACCTATGACAGAATCGGCTTCATGTCAGGTCTCGAAGTACACCAGCAGCTGAAGACAAAGCACAAACTTTTCTGTCACTGCCCTGCCGGTAAATTCAACGACAACGATCATATTGATTCGGAGGTTATCCGTCACATGCGTCCTACTCTTAGCGAAATGGGCGTATATGACCGCACAGCCCTGATGGAATTCAAAACACGCAAGACCATCCTATACCGCATCAACAACGATACAACCTGCACATACGAAGTTGACGACACTCCTCCATTTCCAATCGACCGTGAAGCACTTGACATAGCCATAGAAATATCTCTCCTCGCTAAATTGAACATCGTAGGTGAAATACATATCACACGCAAACAATATCTCGACGGAAGTATTCCTACCGGTTTCCAAAGAACCGCCATTGTCGGTGTCGATGGTGTCATCCCTTTGAAAAACAAAGATGTACATCTTATCCAGCTCAGTATAGAAGAGGATGCCTGCCGTGAAATATCCGATGTCGGACATATCCGTATATATAAGACCGACCGTCTCGGAATGCCGCTTATCGAAACTGTCACATACCCTGAACTCAACAACCCTGACGAACTTAAGGAATGCTGTCAGTATATTCGTTTCCTCAACAGATCAACAGGGAAGGTAAGAACAGGTATCGGGGCTGGGCGTGAAGATGTCAACGTCAGCTGCAAAGGTGGCACACGTATAGAGATAAAAGGTGTGGCTCATACTCGCTTGATTCCGGAACTTTCTCATAATGAATGCTTCAGACAATGGGCATTGCTCGATATCCGCGATATTCTCAACAAATCAATGAAAGCTGAAGCATGGAAGATTTCCCATAAGAAACTGAATTTTTACGAATTTGATTTCACATACGCTCCGATAATTGCCGCAAAAGACAGAAAAGAAAAGCTTATCGCCGTCAACCTTCCAGGATTCAAAGGCATACTCTCACATTTCACACAGCCGGGACAATGTTTCACCAATGAAATATCCGACCGCCTGAAAGTTATTGCCTGCATTGAAAAACCAAATCTAATCACTTCCGAAGATCTTTATCCTCAGGAAAAAAATGAGGTTATAGCTAAAATTGCCGAATCTCTCAATGCTGACGAAAACGATGCCCAAATAGTGTTCTGGGCTAAGGAAGATGATGTCGAGACCGCTCTCGAGACCATAGAGGAAAGATGCAAAATGGCTTTCGAAGGTGTACCGCCTGAGACCCGCAAATATCTGCTTGACGGAACAACCATTTTCGAAAGAGTTCTTCCTGGTGCTGACCGCATGTACCCTGACACAGACTCAGCTCCAATTCCTCTTGACAATGAATACCTCGAAAACATCAGAAAAAATCTGCCGGATAGCGATGTGCATGACCGTACAATACAAATGTTGCAATGGGGCGTTCCGGATGACACCTTTACTTATATCCACAGAAATAACCTCTACCCTCTCGTAAGTAAAATCCATAATGATTTGAATTATGACCCTAAGTTCATCTGCTGTTTCCTCGGACAACGCCTGAAATTCGTCGAAGGTCACTACACATGCCCGGACACATTTGACTACAATCGCATCTACGACCTTCTCGCTTTCATAAAAGGCCAAAAGATCGACAAACAGTTCGCTTATAAAATGCTTCCTATAGTTTACCAACACCCTCAGATGGATTTCGAATCAGTTCTGTCGGAACTGCATTTCAAGAAAATCTCGAAAGAGGCCATAATTTCAAATATTCCAATGTTTGTCAACAAGTTCAGCCAAATAGGCAGAACTCAATGTCCTGACGCCAAAGCAAACTGGATTATGGGAGAACTGAACAGCATGGCATTGGGTAATATCAGCATGGAAGAATTAAAAAATATTGTAAAGGAAAATTAATTATGGAAAACGATTTTTTTCAAGGATATAAAGGCAGAGCTTTAGAAGTTCTGAAAAAATATAACACCCGTGTCTGGGGACAGGCTGAAATAACGACCACCCGCGGTACTTTCAAGGGTACGGTGCTTCCACGTGCTTGCAACGATGATGACAAGCATATCGTCATCAAAATTGTGACAGGTTATAATATAGGTATAGACATCGACACCATTACCGACATGAAGGAAACCGGCTACAATAAAGCCAATTACAAGATTCCAGAAAAAGAATTCCCTTACACACCCGGACTGCCGAAAGTAAAACTGCTCGGTACAGGCGGCACCATAGCGTCACGACTCGATTATCGTACCGGTGCCGTGATTCCTGCATTCTCTCCTGGCGAACTGTATGGCTCAGTTCCAGAATTGGCTGAAATATGCAATCTTGAAACCGAAAAGATTTTTGCAGTGTTCAGCGAAAACATGGGACCGGAACAATACATAGCTCTTGCAAAGGCAATAGGCAAGGAAATCGAACGTGGTGTTGACGGTATCGTAATTGGCCACGGCACAGACACATTGCATCACACAAGCGCAGCCCTGACTTTCATGGTTCAAAATTCACCTATCCCAATAGTTCTAGTAGGTTCACAGCGTTCCAGCGACCGTCCTAGTTCCGATGCTGCACTTAATCTGATGCATGCAATGACTGCCGCAGGTCATGGCGACATCGCAGAAACCATGGTCTGCATGTTCGGTCCGACATCGGATGAATATGGACTTCTGCATAGGGGCACACGTGTTAGAAAGATGCACTCGTCTTACCGTTCAACCTTCAGAACTATCGGAGACACTCCTCTCGCAATGGTCACACGTAAAGGCGTGACACCAATCCACAAGGAGTACAACCATCGCCGCAGTGACCGTAACGTCACTATAAAGCCATATTTCTCAGATAAGGTCACAATGCTATACTACTACCCAGGCATGAAACCAGACGTGCTTGACGCAATCATTGATGCCGGCTACAGAGGAATAGTCTTCGTCGGCACAGGTCTCGGCCATGTTAACAAGCTTATATATCCTGCAATTGAACGTGCCCACTCATTGGGAATACACATGTTCATGACTCTACAGACAATCTGGGGGTATGTCCAGATGTTCGTTTATGATACAGGTCGTGACATGATGGCCCGTGGAATAATCCCATGCGGCAACATGCTGCCAGAAGTTGCATACATCAAACTCGGATGGGTACTTGGACAAACTGACGATCCGGAGGAAGTCAAACGTTTGATGCTCACACCTATCAATGACGAAATCACCGAGCGTGAACCATATAACGGATATGTTGTTCTTCAGGGCGGTGTTCCGGAAGTTGATGAATTCCTTAAACAATGTCACAAATAAAAAAAGGCGGATTTGAATTCCGCCTTTTTTTATATCTCTTTCACATAACTTCTGCGTCGAATGTATGGTTTTATTTCGTAGGCATTGGCAAAAACTGTCTGAACCTTCGCATTCTCCTCAAGCTGAGGATTAGTAATCATCAATCGGGCTCCAAGTTTATAGGCGTTGGTTTGTAACTGATTGAACATCAACGCATGTACACCTTTTCCCTGATATTCAGGAATTATACCTATCATCAACGCTTCAATCGTATTAGTGCTTTTCAACCTTAAAGCTCTCAGAAGATGAATGAAACCAAATGGGAAAATGCGACCTTTGGCCTTCTGAAGGGCATTTGACATCTGTGGCATCGTAAGCACAAATCCCACTGTACGATTATCCTTGTCTTCGACAAAACTGACCAACTTCTTATTTATCAGTGGGACATATTGTTTTACATACATATCTATCTGACGCTCCGACAAGGTGGTGAATTCATACAATTTGTTGTCCAAAAAGGCCTCATTGATGATTTTGAACATTTCATGTCCTTTTTTCATTTTGTCCTTTCTTGTCTTCAAAGTGACAAGATGAACATTGAAACGTTTCTCTATCAAATCATTATAAGTACTGAATTGAGGTGGCACTTTTTCTGTAAACTTCATTATCGACTGCGTCCAGTCAACATCTTTTTTAAAGCCAAGCTTTTCAAGGTGTTCAGGATAATAAGCAAAATTGTATATGCATGTTATTGAAGGCAGTTTGTCAAAACCCTCGACCAGCATTCCTTCTTTGTCCATGTCAGAAAATCCGAGGGGTCCCTTGATGTAAACCATACCTTGTTTCTTCCCCCACTCTATCACTTTGTCAATCAGTGCAGACGAAACATCCATGTCATCAATGAAATCAATCCATCCGAAACGTACTATCTTTTCATTCCATTCATCGTTGGCTTTTCTGTTGATGATACCTGCAATTCTCCCTACAATTTCTTCACCTTTATATGCAAGGAAATAGACGGCATCGCAAAAATCAAATGCAGGATTTGACTTTTTCTGCAACGTGTTCATTTCATCAAACTGGAGTGCAGGAACATATAGAGGATCGTCCTTATATAATTTGTCGGGAAATTTAACAAATGCTTTAAGTTGTTTTTTTGTTTTTACTTCTACAATTGTAACAGACATAGGCTTTGTTTTTGAACAGTTTGCAAAATTATAAAAAATTATTAATTTTGCGCTTTCGTTCAAAATAGAATCCAATTTAAATCTTTTAAGATATGAGCAATTATTTTTTTGACATGATTCCAAAAGAGGAAAAGGAAAAATTAAACTATATTCCAACGATTCCTCAATTATTAGAGAAGATTAAAAATGATTATTCAGAAAGTCCTGCTATAAGCAATTTGGCAACAACCATTACCTATTCAGAATTGTATCAGAGAGTTGGATGCCGTCGTACATTTATCAACAAACAGGGATTGACCCCGGGGGCAAAAATAGCCGTTTTTGACCGCAACAGTATGGAGGCCATTGAACTGTTTCTTGCAATCACATCAGCCGGATATGTTGCAATCATGCTTCCAAACGCTTTAAATGAACAGCAGCTTATTGGATCCATGATGAAATTCGATGTTGAAATGCTTTTTGTTCGTGACGAATTCAAACCAAAAACTGAAAATATAAAAGGTGTAAAGATTTTTTCAACCAAAGAAACTGACACCACATTCACACCATCGGCTGACGTTCAAAAGACCACAGTAGCTGCGATATTCTTCACAGGAGGAACAACCGGCGCACCGAAGGGTGCAATTCTCAATCACGGAGCACTGATGAGAGGTTCCTTCAATGGTTGTTTCCGTCCAGGTAGTGTTATCGGCGGGCACAGATTCATCGCTCTGCTTCCGTTCTCACACGTATTCGGTCTCATTTTCAGCATGATGTCAGTTCTTTACACTGGAAATGAACTTTTTACTGCAGAAGACATGAAGACAACAATCGGACAGCTTCCGATAATAAAACCTACCTGTCTTGTCGTCGTACCTGGTCTTGCCGAAATACTTTACGGACTCACCAAAGTGCATGGTGTTCAGTTCCTCGGTGGTAATTTGAAAACCCTTGTCTCAGGCGCAGCAAACGTCCCGCCACGCCTTATCGGCGAGTTCACAAAATTAGGCATCAATCTTGTGTTCGGCTACGGCCTCACCGAAACCGCCAATCTGGTTTCTGGCAATGCCGAAGCTGTTGAACGTCCGACATCAGTAGGTAAAATCTACTCTGAACAGGAACATAAAGTTGTTGACGGTGAACTCTGGGTTAAAGGAGACTGTCTGTTCGACGGCTACTACAAAGACGAAGAAAACACCAAAGCTGCTTTTGTTGACGGATGGTTCAGAACCGGCGACCTTGTCAAATTCGATGAAGACGGTTATCTCTACATTGTTGGCCGTATCAAGAACCTCATAATTCTCAAAAACGGCGAAAACGTTTCTCCGGAAGCACTTGAAGAACCATTCTACAAAAACCCTTATATTCAGGACTGCCTTGTGACTGAAAAAACCATCAATGATGAAAATGTGATTGCTATTGATATTCTTCCTCGAATGCAAGCATTCCAAGGCAAGGAATGGAGTGAAGTTGTGGATTACATGCAAAAAGTGGTTGATGAAGTCAACGCAACTCAGCCGCCTTACTATAGAATTGCACATGTCAATGTAAGGAAAGAAGATTTTAAGCGTACAGGTAGCATGAAAATAGCCCGTAATCAAAACTAATCAGAAAATGGATAGAAATCAAATACTCGATGAACTCAAAGGAATCTTTAGAATCATCAAACCTAATTCGGAAATCGATAGCATAACTGAAGACTCCAATTTGCTGAAAGATATCGGTATCGATTCATTATCGATGCTGCTTATGGCTCTCGCTATTGAAGAAAAATTCAGTTTTAAATTTGAAAATATGGACAGACCTTTCAATACAGTAGGTGAAGTCATCGACCATATTGAAAAGAATATGTCAGGAGATAATGCTAATCAGACGGTTGCCGCATAAAATCCATCAGCAACCTGTATTTTCGTTTGGTGTATTGAGCCTTGTTCACGGCAATTCTGAATCCAGTACTGCCATCAAGGAAACCCAGACGAATGAAGAACGTGTTGAAGAAAGCCCAAGCAGTTTTGCAAGCAATCTTCAACACGTTGCTTTTTTTGCCCTGTGAATACATCTGACGTGCTTTCAGCTCAGCATACTTGTCGGATTTTTCCTGGTTAAACAGTTCAGAATCCGAAATGTAATGCAGCAAATCACCCTTTAACCTGACAATTTTCACATCTGAAGAAAAATGCAGGGTTTCATGAACCAGTCCCTGCCACTGACCATCATTGCGGTTCCAGAGACGTTTCTTTCTGTCAGGATGCAAACCCGAATGACGTATCCATTTACCGTTATAAAAAGGAAGCATGGCCATAGTAAAAACAAAGCCATGCTCATATTTGTCCTGTTTTTTAATTTTTAGAATCGATTGTTGCAGCTGTGCTGACAACGCTTCATCAGCATCAATGGACAGTATCAAATCATTTGTCGCTAATGAATTGGCGAAATTCTTCTGTCTCGCATAACCTTCCCATTTGTGTGAAACAAACCTGACATTATATTTCGAGCAAATATTCTGAGTCGCATCCGATGAAAGAGCGTCAACAATAACTATTTCATCTGCAACCGGAATCAACGACTCTATACAACGTGCAATGTTAATCTCTTCGTTGAGAGTTATGACTACAGCAGAAATTCTCACTTATCAGTGCTGATAGAAATACTTATATGACAATATCTGATAAATCAATTTGGCTACAATGAAATCCGAAGCTTTGAACTCCTCGCTTGGAGCCAGTTCGACCACATCGAAGCCTATGATATGTTTTGTCTGCGCTACAGCCTTTATGGTATCAAGAATGTCCCGATACCTTATGCCTTCAGGTTCAGGAGTGCCTGTTGCAGGCAAATAAGCCGGATCCATAGCGTCAACGTCAACAGTAATATACACATCATCAGTAAGTTGTTCGATAACCTTTTCAATCCAGTTGCCAAGTCGGCCAGAATTAATGTCAAATGAGTAGAAGACTCTGTTCTGGTCAATGTTAACAAGTTCTTCTTCTCCCATGCTCCTTATACCGACCTGAGTGATATGATTGCAAACTTCCTTGCCACGTGCAAGCACACAACCATGATTGTATTTTGAGCCGAAATAGATGTCGCGCATATCGGTATGGGCATCAAACTGAAGAATTGAAAAATCTTTGTATCTTGAAGCCATTGCACGAAAAGCGCCGATGCTTACTGAATGTTCACCACCCATCATAACCGGAAATTTCCCGTCATCTATAAGTTTTGTGATTGTTGCCTGAACTATGTCGGCAACCTCTTCGGATTTTTCGTTGCCTGTGCAGATAGGCTGCATCGTATGTATGCCTTTTTTATATATGGAACTTCTGGTCTCTATATCATACAACTCAACTTTTTCTGATGCTTCAAGCATCGCCTTGGGACCCTTGTCGGCACCTTTTATCCATGTACTTGTTCCGTCAAAAGGCACTGGAACCAAGACTATTTCAGACTTACTGTAATCGGACAAGTCGCCCTGTAAGTTCATGTAATTCATGTAGCTCATAAATCGTTTTAATTTAAAAGTTTATAAATGTTTCAATTAAAATGGCAGGTCATCGATTTGAGAATCGTCAGCAGGCTGTGATTCCACAAATGCTGGAGGTGTGTTGATGGCGCCCTCAGTATGATTCATAGCGGGCTGCGGTGGCTGCTGGTGCATCATCCCCGCCGGCTGTGACTCTCCGTTGCTTTTCTCTATTCTGAATGCACGCACGTCAGTGTACCATTTGCCGTTGAATTCGCGACTTTCGAGGTCAAATGAAATATCAAGCAAATTGCCCACTACCAAGTCTTCTTCATTAGCCTTGTCACCCCAATAGGTGATGCATATTTTGCGTGGATATCTGTCATCTAATGTTTCCACGACTATTGAGCCTTTCTTCCAGGGTCCGTTTTTCCCTTCACCTGTCTGAACCGGCAATACTTGTATTAATTTAGCTGTTAACTGCATTTTATATTGTATTTTATTGTTTCTGAAACCTTTAGTTTTACAGTGTGATTGCCTGCAAGCATCTTTGTGAGTGCAAAGATAGCAAATTTGCGGCAAACAACAGTTGCTATGGGAAAAAACATTCTATAATTCTGTGAGGAACAATTCAATGGCACCGTTGCCGTATTTAGCGAAAGGAGCATCGTGAAACCATATATCCGGATATTCATCCTTAAGAATCTTAGTGATAGTTCCTTTTAGAGTTCCATTGCCGATTCCGTGAATGAAAACAATTTCCTTATAATGATTTTCGATTGCACTTTCAAGAGCCGAACGGAAGTATTCGGTCTGTTCATGTAAAATCTCAAAATTCTTCATATTCGAAAAATCATCTCTCAATGCCGAAATATGAAGGTCAACCTCCGCTTTTCCCTTGCCTGTTTTGTGTCTGTCAATGAGCTGTGGCGCCACAGGAGCAATTGCCTGCTTGGCCTTCTCCTCAGTGATGAGCACATCCTTGGATTTCTCTTCCTTTGGAATATTTATTTTTTCATTGTAATAAATATCATTGAGAAGTACCATGAAAGCGCGTTCATACATCACATTTGATGTTCTGTAGTTGTCGTTTATGTCGAAATAAGTTACCTTAAGATTAATGTCAATGTTTACAGGATTAGGCACCACTTTGGTTGTGGAAGTACTGAACAGCACCTGATGTGTGCCGACAATCCAATTGACAAGGTCTTCACGTTTGATTTCACACAGGTTGAGACGAGTGAAAGGTGCTATAGTATTCAAGTCAAGCCCGTGATATTCACGTGTTGACTTCCTTAGATAAGAATTTACAACAATAGTATATTCAGTATTGTTTACAAAGCTGATAATCAGATTGCTGGTTTTAAACTTTTCCTGGTCTGCAGGTATATATGCAAGATAAACTCCCTGTTCGATTCTGTCACCGTCAGCATTGTCAATCAGCTTGACAGGACCGGAAATCCTGTTGGCCTCCTTTTCTCTTTTTTCAATTTCACGGTCAACCTCATAGGCTTCCGGCAAATCACCCTTCGATTTTAACTCCTGTTTTGCGAACTTTTTATGTCTGACTTTCAGTTCATCCTTTGATGGCATCGACACGTCAAAATCTTCATCGAAATATCTTTCAATGCTTGACTTGGGGTCAATGAGAATAAGTTCCTTTTCAGGGACAGGATACTCAAGCCCGCCATCACTGATAATTCTTACCATCGCATTATCAAGCACTTGAGTTACATATCCACCGCCGACTTTATTAAGAAATTTGACTTTATCTCCTGTTTTGAATTTCATAAAATTACAATTTTGAAATAATTTTGATGCAAAGGTACTCAAAAATAGATATAAAATAACTAAATTTGCATTTTCAAAAACACAAAATTATGTCATTAGAAGATACTGTAAACAGCGAGATAAAAAAAGCAATGCTCGCTAAAGACCAGAAAAAATTAGCTGCCATAAGAGCTATAAAATCCGAGATATTATTGTTAAAGACTGGCAAGGGCAAAGACGGTATCACTCCTGAAATGGAGACCTCTACCCTTCAGAAGATGATCAAACAGAGGAAAGAATCAGCGGAAATCTACAGCAGTCAGAACAGGGCCGACCTCGCGGAGGAAGAATTGTCACAAGCTGCTATAATTGAAACGTTTATGCCTGCCCTTATGTCACGTGACGAAGTCACATCCGCTGTAAAGGAAATCATTCAAGAAACAGGGGCAACGACCATAAAGGAAATGGGTAAAATCATGGGAGTGGCAACAAAAAAACTTGCCGGCAAAACCGATAACAAGACCATATCCGAGATAGTCAAAGAACTTCTTTCAAACCAATAATTAGAAAATTAAGAGTTATAAATCAACAATATAGTTCAATTTAAAATAATAACAAATGAAAAAATTCTTCTCAATTTTTGCATGCTTATTGATAGCATTGCCAATGTTTGCTCAAGTTGAAGCAGAAAAGAAAGATGACGTAAAAGATGAAGGTTACAAATTCACTGTCATAAAGGAAATTCCAGTAACACCGGTCAAAAACCAGAGCCGTGCCGGCACATGCTGGTGCTATTCAGGTTTAGGTTTCATTGAAGCCGAACTACTTCGTATGGGTAAGGGTGAATATGACTTTTCAGAAATGTACATAGTTCACAACACTTACATAGACCGTGCAAAAGCAGCAGTCCGCACTCATGGTGACGTGTCATTCTCACAGGGCGGATCATTCTATGACGTTCTCTATGGCATGAAAACCTTCGGACTTGTTCCAGATGAAGAAATGCCTGCCGGCAAAATGTATGGCGACTCACTTTCCGACCACACTGAACTGTCAGCTATTGCTGATGCTGCCGTTAAAGCCATCGCTGAAGGCAAGCAACGCAAACTGCAGACAAATTCAGATAACGAATTATTGTGGGTAAAAGCCATTGAAGCCATTCACGATGTGTATCTTGGCAAATGCCCAACAGAATTCACATACAAAGGTGTAAAATACACTCCAAAGTCATTCTATGAATCATTAGGACTTAATCCTGACGACTATGTTTCGATTACCTCATATACTCATCATCCATTCTACGAGAAGTTCGTTCTTGAAATCCAGGACAACTGGCGTTGGGCTCAATGCTACAATGTTCCATTGGATGAATTAATGGAAATATTCGACAATGCAATCGACAAGGGTTACACAGTTGCATGGGGTGCTGATGTCAGTGAAAAAGGCTGGCTCAGAGGCGACATGGCAGGTATAGCTGTCGTCCCGGACGTTGAAGCAAAATCAACCGACCTCACAGGTAGTGACATGGCACACTGGTTAGGACTTTCCGCTTCTGACCGCGCAAAAGAAGCAAACCATAAACCTACCCCACAAAAATGGGTCACCCAAGAAGAGCGTCAGGTAGCATTCGACAATTGGGAAACCACTGATGACCATGGCATGCTTATTTACGGTACAGCAAAAGACCAGATTGGCAATGAATATTATATGGTTAAGAACTCTTGGGGTGACTACGGACAATATCACGGAAACCTTTATGCAAGTAAGGCTTTCGTCCGTTACAAAACAATGAATATAGTCGTCCACAAGGATGCGCTTCCAAAGGATATCAAAAAGAAACTCGGAATCAAGTAATTGATTCATAAGATTTGCTTTTTTTTAAAAAACACTACAATCCCCTTGCTCTTTGGGTTAAGGGGATTTTTCATTCCATTAGTAGCAAATAATAAAACAAATAACTATCTTTGCATGCTACAATTTTTATTTAAACCTGCATTATGAAAAAAGTTATTACTGTTTTCCTCGCTTTGGCCTTCTGTTTAGGTCTGAAAGCGCAAGCCGTCAACTTCACGGCTACTGATGTTTACGGCAACGAAGTACAATCCATCATCAATTGTGACTATGTACCAAGCGAAGACCCACAAGTAATCGTCAACATCGATGAAGTTACTGAGAACTCGGCTTGGATAACCATCATCCCCAACGAATTCTGCGCCGTGTTTTACTACAACCTCCTTTCCGAGGCTGAGATGCAGGCATGGATAAACTACACGGGGCTCGAAGTGGGAGAAATCCTACGGGAATACGGCTTGCAAGGCGTAGAAACCACAAATCACTTTTTCGAAGGATTAGAGCCTGATATTGAATACTTCGTTTGGGTCGTCCCCGCTGATGAGCAAGGCAAACTCTACGAGGTGCAGCAAGTGCCGCTCGTTGTCGTACCGCCACCTCCCGACATCATGACAGACTTCACTGGCACCGATATCGATGGTAATGAAATCCACCTCTACGACATCCTCGATGGCGGTCAGACCGTCCTGATCAACCTTTTCCTCCGTGATGCGGCCAGCGGACAAATAATGCCTTACATCACCGAGTCATACCATCTTTTCGGCTGCAACCAAAACGATGTGTTCTATATCGAGATTTGCCCGCAGGATTATGATGAAGAATGTCGCGCCTGGGCAAAAATGTACGGCGTCACCTACCCCACCATCAGCCGCACTGGTGGCGGAAACGCCATTGCGCAAAGCATCCCTGTGGCCTACTATCCTACGGTAATGATTATCAAGCCCGACCACTCTATAGCCTACCGCGATCTCTATCCAATTATGAGCACCCAAACGATTGTCGATGCACTGGAAGACTTGGCTTGCGAGCAGCATGAATGCACTGAAGGAATAGAAGAAACAGATCAGGTTTTGATCCTATATCCCAATCCTGCCAACGATTTCATAACCCTCAAAGGCAAAAACTTGGGCACTGTCAGCGTCTTCAACGCTCTCGGCCAAATGGTGGACGAATTTGAGACCGATGGCAATGAACTGTATATTGGTACTGCCAACTATAGCAATGGCATTTACTTTATCAAAGCCAGCGAAACAGTGATGAAGTTTGTTGTGAAACACTGACGTGTTGGACGCAACTGTTATTTTTTATTTTAATATTTCAAACAACCTATTGGGACAACCAGGACTCCATCTTCACGGCGATAAGCATATCTGCCGGTTCCAACAACAACCATCATAAACGACGGAGCATACATTTTGTCAGTGTCAATCTTTTTTGCCAAAGAGATGAGATTGGCCGCCCCTTCTTCTATTAAAGACTCACCACCAAGTTTTATTTCAACCAGACCGTAATGGCCGTTGCGGAGATGCAGCACACTGTCACATTCTAGTCCGTTATTGTCACGGTAATGGAAAACGTTGCCGTCAATGGCTTCGGCATAGACCCGCAAATCGCGAACCACCAACGTCTCAAAGAGCAATCCCAAAGTGTTGAGGTCTTTCATCAGGTCGTTGGGTTCCAAGCCAAGCGACGCTGTTGCGATGCTCGGATCCACAAAATAACGCGTGTCGGTAGTGCGTATGGCTGCCTTCGAGCGCAGGTTAGGGTTCCATGCCTCCATGTCCTCTATCACATAAATCTTTCGCAAGGCATTCAAATATGAAGTAATGGTAGCATCATTTAAGGTGCTGCCGTCATTGGTTTTCAAGTCGGAAGCGATGGTACCGTTAGTGGCTTGCGAGGCTTGATGACGGGCAAAACTGCGCAACAGTCGGCGCGTGTTAGCCTCACTGCGATGAACCTTGTCCACCTCTATAATCTCCCGTTTGGCCACCGCATCAACATAGTTGAACGCCTGTCGGAGTGCCACGCGTTCCGATTTGCCTATGGCTTTCGGCCATCCACCACGACATATCAGATAGCACAACGCCCGCAAATTCAACTCGTTCCCTTCGGCAGGCTTAAAACGGTTTTCAAACAAAGCGCCAAGCGAAACACTTCCATTTGACTCGCCCGACTCGAACAGCGTCATGGGGCGCATCTTCACCCACCTCACACGGCCTGTTCCAGTATGGCTCATCTTGCTTTGGTCAACAGGTTCAGCACTCCCTGTCAAGATGAATTGCCCCTCAGCATCCCGCCTGTCCACCCAATAGCGACAGGCATCCCAAAATTGCGGCGCCTTTTGCCACTCATCAATCAGTCGCGGAGTGTTGCCATTCAGCAACACCTCAATATCTGATTCCGCCAAACGCAGATATTCCTCTTTGTGTTTCGTGTCGTCCATAAACAAGACGCTTTTGGCGTGCTGAAGCGCCGTAGTGGTCTTTCCACACCACTTTGCGCCTTCTATCAGCACCACACCAGCTGCTTCCAATTGCAACTCCAACAACTCATCAGCGACACGACTTAAATATGTTTTCATTTCTGCCAAAATTTATACATTATTAATTCATTGCAAAAATATAATATTTATCTGAATTTCAAATAAAAAACATAAAAAACATTAAGAAGTTTGGAGATTTTCTGATAAGGAGTTTGAAGATTTTTTGATGAGGAGTTTGGAGAAAAGCAACAGCATTCCAAAATCAGTGATTCAAACCCTCAATTCGTGTCGGGCGCAACGGTTATTGGTTTTTGTATTAAAACTTAGAGACAGGCACAAGGCTTATCTGGTAACAGTCTTTCTCTATCGTACGTTCATCATTGTTCGTCACAATGACAAGGTTGCTGCATTTCAACTCTCCAGCACACTCAACCAGACTGTCAACTTCGCGTTTCTCGGTTTTGGGGCTGCTTATGTCGTAACAAACCTGAACCAGCTGCTCAATGTGTGTTCCCCTTCGCAAGACGAAATCGACCTCCTTGTCATTACGCGAACGATAATAGAACATCGTCTTATCAGTGTCGTATCCACGACGTATGAGTTCGATGAACACCTGATTTTCAAGCAAGCGCCCAAGATTGTCGCTCAAAGCGAAAGACTTGGCCGCTACAAAGCCATTATCCACCACATAGACCTTTCGCGGGGCTTTCTTCATCAATTTAAGCTTATTATTGTAGCGGGGCAGATAATAAAACAGGTATGGCTCGTGCAGATAGTCCATAAACTTCTTGGTGGTATTGACGCTGGAGAAGCCCAATTCCTCCGTCAATTCATTGGCACTGACAGGATTACAGAAGTTGGAGACAAGATACATGGCGAGATTGTTCAAGTCTGTTACATTACGTACATGATGCCGTTTAGCCACATCCTTCCACACAATGGAGTCAAACAACGTGTCAAGATAACTATGCGTCAATGGACGTGTAGCCACCACCTCTGGATAGCCGCCATTCCTCATATAATCATCCGTCAGTACTGCGGCTTCAGTTTCCTGTTCCGGCTCCAGTTTGTGGAGGTCGAGTTGATGCCAGTCGAAAAACTCCTCCAGACTGAGCGGCAGCATCTCCACCTGAAGATATTTGCCTGTCAGCACTGTAGCCATCTCGCTGCTGAGCATCTTGGCGTTGCTACCCGTGATGACAAGGTTCTTTCCCATCCTGTAAAGTTCACTGACCCACAAATCCCACGCATCAAGGTTCTGCACCTCGTCGAGCAGGATATATTCATAATCAGGATAGACGTCATCCAGCATCCGCATGATCAGGCTCGCATCCCAAGCATCCAACAACGGCTGATTGTCGAAGTTCAAATAGGCAAAGTTCTTGTTACGCAACATCAGCAGAGCCTGAGTGGATTTGCCCACACGCCGAGGCCCAGTAATCAATTTGATAAGGTGGCTTCCCAGCAATAGGTCTGTATCTTGATTGCCTCGTCGTGTCAAATAAGGACGCGACATCAGATTGTCACGTTCCTTTTTTTGGTTGAGAATAACCGTCTTCATCTTCTATTTCATTGTGTCGGCAAAGATACGTTTTTTTCTTCAAATCATAAAGCTTATTGCATAAAACTCATACTTTTTTATGCAATAAGGATTGTTTATGTGAAAAAAAAGGCAACATCATCGTCATCTTTAGAGCCCTTCATTAGTGTCGGGCGCAACTGTTTAATTGGATATCGTTGTCGGTTATTCTTTTTGTTCTCGTTCAAACTGTTCGTGGAAATGAATTTTCACGAAATGTCAGTTCGTTCTTTGTCCGTTCCTTGAACTTGTCGTATTCTTCAGTTGTATCTGCATTCAGTTCACCCTATTCGAACACATTCTTGACGTGCCTTGAAATGTGGATTTGTTGTGCTGGAGCAACCGAGCGGGGCTGGATAGCTTGCTCCGCAAGCGCCCCGCCCGACTGCTCCTGAGCCTTGCCCGTTTTGCATGTAACGTAACAAAGCTTAGTTCTGACGCGCAGAACGCACTGCTCGGACGGATTGACCATCCTCCCGGATTACACTGCGCACCTCGAAGCTATCCGAACCAAAATCGAAGTACCACGCGGCGTATGGGCTGTCCGTGCTGAGCGAACTCGACCAATAGTAGCCGCCCGAACCAATGTATAATACGTCGGCCCGACAGCCCGCAGCGGGCAGGAAGAGACTCTTGCCGTTCTTCTTAGAGGTTAACAACATACCCTGCACACCGTTCTGCATCGTCCATTTGTTCATGGTGTTCTCCAACAGCTCCTTCCATTGCCCCAATGTAGGTGTGCACCAGTCGCTGCCCCAATTGGCTGTGGCCGCGTCATCTGCCGGTTGGAGAACGGTCAGGTTGTCGGTGAAACCATTATTGCCGTAATCGCTCTTGTTACAATACTTGGTCAGCTTGTCATAGATGCCGTTGGCATACTTGTAAGTGGTCCATGTGTAGATGGACTTGGGCTTCGTCTCGCCCCATGCAAAGTAGTCACCATAACCCTCGGGCATGTCGGCACCAACGTTGCAGGGGGCCCACAAGGTACCGCTCGGCAGACCAAGATCCACATAAGCATGAACTTTCAAAGTATTTTTGACATCGGTCGTACTACTTTGATATGACTTGCAACTATTGGTAAAACCAAATACTGCCATGATAATTATAAGAATACTAGTTTTTTTATGAAAAATTTTCATTTGTTATTATTTTTTACTTTGCTTTGCAAATTAATAAGATAGCACTATTTCTTTAAAATGAAAGTGCAGCACCAAAGAACCAACCGCGTAAATATGTGGCTGTCGTTTCATTATGGTCTAAATCCAACAAGCCAAACTGATAGCCCGCATATAGATTAAATTGAGAGAAGCCTAACAACAAACCACCCATCAGATTGACATCAAATGATTTATAATCGCTTTGTTTTCCCAAGTCTATCCTATATGTAGGCATTACACCCACGTATGGATATATTTTATAGTGATATGTCACTGACAAATCGTTAAAATATAAATTTAAGTTATAATTTACAAGCACTGGGACGCCTATCTGTAATTGATAGTCAGGAACATTCATATTGACAAAAGCATTAGCATTTCCAATTCGCCTGTCATATTGGAACTTTGCACCTAAAGAAAGGCTTAGCAGGGGAGCATTAAAACTATACAAACCGCCTGCATAGAAACTATGGAATTTTGCAGAATGTGATTCTCCCAGGTTAGTTTTCTCAGTTATTACACTTGGAGAATATCCCATATGGATACTGAACTGCGCCTGTGCCTTCACGCCGAAAGCACAACATAGACCGATGACGGCCATTACAATAAATAGTTTTTTCATTTTTCTGTTCTATATTATGTTATTGATAGGTTTTGTTTTCTCTTATTCTCCAACCGTAAACCGTATAAAAATTTCTCCGAATTTTGAGGAAAAACCTTCAAATGGATAACTATCGTTTGCATTGTAATGATAGCCTTGGTTGAAATAGTCATAGAAATTATGACGGTACATCAATGCAATTGAGAAATAAGGTTTATGCTTTTTAAAGCTATTTCTCATATCATCAAGATTATGAGAATGATGATCGTTATTGTATTCGATTAATTGATCAGACTCCATTGCAGTATTAAGCATTTGCATTATTATTGCTGGTATATATTGCAGTCCAACGCCTATTACCCCTTCCAAACCATTATTAACTGCATTACGCATGTTTGGGCCATTGTCAAAAATACCACTATACGAGAAGTGGTAATTGTATGCGGCACCCAAATAAGCAACTGCAATCGGGGCTTCAGAATGCGCAATCTTATCCCCCAATTCGATTCTCAAATCAAATTCCGGCACAACCGAATTGGTAACATAGTTGGTTTTCCAATCGTTGCCAGGATAGGTCATGCTGATTCCAAATCTGTGGTAGTTGACCATCACATCAAACCCGAAACGGCTCATAGGAAAGAGGCAAACTGCATCAAAACCTAAATGGCCGCCACCTAAAATAGGAGGTGCATTTTTCAAATTCAAGAATGGCAAACGTTTGGCATCCAAAACAGTTCCATCGGCAGTTGAAACTTTCATAGGAACTGTGGCAATACGGAAACTCTCAGTGAGTCCCAATGACACATATAACCGTTTGATACTCTGAATTTGTTGTGAGAAGCCGCTTATGGCAAGGCTTAACAACATTACAATAAGAGTAATTTTTACATACATATATGGTTAGATTTGATTAATAAATTCCTAATATACCAAGCAATGAAACAGCTTTATGATGGAAACGCAACCGTTCGTCGGAAAAACTATCGCCCAAATAAGTAGAATGAACATAAAATCCATCGGTATATATTGAAGCCTTAAACTTATTATCCCATTGGCGCTTCAAGTAAAGCAAGTAATTAATGGCTTTTTCATCCCGCTCTTTGCGTTTCATCCCTTTGCATCCTTGATTTTTCAAATACATGATAGCTGCATACCAATACGCTTCTGGAGCTCCAAACAATTCTATTTGTTTCTCGAACATAGCCAAAGCTTCCTTGTATTGTTTTTCGCTATAATATTCCAACGCCTGTGCGAGCAAGTCACCAGAAGATTGTGCCGTTCCAAACGAGTTACTAATGCTTGACATGCTAGAACTATTCTTTGAAAAGGCAAGAACCATCGTTTCATCCACATCATTGAACCGATTGGCATACGAGTAAGTTTTACGAACCATCACTTTGACAAATTCGTCGATTTCCATACCTTTCATGGAAGGAGCTTCCAACATATCACAAGAAACAACTTTATAGGAATAACCAAAATCATATTTTGCGGCATAATCAATGAAATGGCCAACATAATTGGAAAGTGTCACATCCGATTTTCCCGAATTGTCCGAACCAAGTATGGGATCTATATCGTTCGAAACGCGAAAGTCGGCCAACACATCATGTCCGAATTGATCCGCCCCTGCCAACTTCATGATTTTGTTTTCAAGTTGCCTTACCTCATCCGCCCCTTCCTCGTATGGATTCTCTATTTGAGACAACTGCTGAAACGAGGAATAATACTCTTCAGCATAATTTCTTGCTCTCTGCTCCAAAGGAGTGTCGGTTTTGGCTGCCAATGTTAGCGACAACAATACTAAAATGATTATTTTCCTCATTTTCCTACATTTTGTTTATTACTATTTATCATTTTAATAATCTCTTTCACATAATTTTTTCTTTTCTCTTTAGATTAATTCATTTTGAGGAGCCATACGAGTTTTCTATACTGTTAATACTCATATCCTTGCCCAAGAGTCAAATAATCATGGTTTCCTTCACTTTTGCAGATTTCCTTCCCCATCGGAATGTTTTATGTACTACTACTTTGGCAAACTCATCACTTTCCACACCTTTGATAGAAGGTGCCTCCAGTAGCTCACAAGAAACCACCTTGTATGCAAGACTGAACTTCAATTGTTGGGCATAATCCATGTAATGGCCAATATAATTGGTAAAAGTCAAATCCTTTTTTACAGATTTGTCGGAACCGAAAACATAGTCAATATCATTCGAAACATAAATATCATAAGAAAGATCAATACCATCAGAATCTTTTCCAAACATGTGCAATAATTCACTCTCAAGGTAAAATGCTTCATCACAGTGAGAATAATTTGCCTGTACTTCGGCAATTCTTTGCAAAGCAATGTAATAATCCTCGGCAAAGTGTTTGGCCATCATTTCCATTTCAGACTGGGCTTGAGCCGACGAGACAGCCATGACAAATAGTAATACTAGCAGTTTTTTCATTTTCCAGTAATTTTTCATTTTCCAGTAATAAAGTAGTCAATGATTTTGGGTTTGTCTTCATCCTTCACTTCCAAGAGGTCGTGAATCAGCCAGCCAGCATTCGTGTTCAAACGAGGATGCAACGACACGGAAAACACATAACCAGGAACTTGGGTGAACCAATAAGTCACCGTTTGGCAACCTACCAACTCCAACGCACCACTTTCAGCCAAGCCAGCAAAGAAAGAGAGAGGGTCTATGTCGTGTGGATTTGAGAAATAGCCGTTCATGTGCGGGAAAGCTTGTGACAATTCCGAAAAGTGCAATTCGTGCTGCACAGGGTTTATATAGCCATACGCGGCAGTGTCGATGATACCGGCTTCCACCAGTCCGTTGACACCAGCAATCGACCAACGGTAATAGTCATCGCGGATGTTGTCATACACGAGTACAAGATTAAGCTCTAATTCCTTTTTCTTGTATTTGAACAGACAGCGCGCTTCGGCATACAGCCCTGGATCTGTAATTCTTAACAAGATATTGCTCGCACAAACGATGGAATCGAATTTCAAGATTCGTCGAGCGGCCTCGCTTTGGCCATTAGGCACTTGTTCCAAGTCGAAAAGGGCAATGATGCAACGCTGACGAATATTCTCTTTTCCTTCTTCCTGAATGAATGCAGGTATCTCATCCGCATTGAAGCGGTGCATGAATTCGTTGAGGCTCTTGACATAGTAATTGGCAAAAGCATTCAATTCAGGATTGCTGCCCCATGTTTGGGAAAAACATGGAGCAGCAATTAATGATGACAAACAAAAGACCAATAGAATACGTACTCTTACCATATATCATCACAGTCCACATCCCCTAAAAGGATTTGCCAAATGACATTTATTCCTTCTGGAGTGTTAATTTCCAAACGGTTAATATAAATGGTGATGGTTTTAGCGGTGTAATCCTCATATTGAACGCGCCTTCCGTCTGAACTATAGCCCATAAAGTGTTGGAGGATATGGGCTGTAGCAACATATCTGCCATCACCAATTTTTGAGAAATTATCAACTCTTACAGCATCAGCAGCCTCAATCACAATTTGCGAATACCGATAATTGGGGGTTTCGCTGCGTTTGATGAGATTTGACAAGTAGGTTGTCATCGGATAGTGGCTTTTAAGTTTCTTGTACTTGGAATTGATAGTTGTCATCTTAACAGCCTCATGTTCTTTTTCAATATATCCGCCATAAGGACTTGGTTCTTGAGTTCTATAGGATTTACCTTCTCCTATAAAGAGTTTCAGGGTTCTGTCATAGATTTCTATTTTTGTGTTGTGCGAAACATTGCCACGGCCTGCAAGGTCTTGAATCCAGCGTTGAAAGTCATCTACTTTTTCGGCAATACGTTCTTGGACATCGGCGAGTTCGTCGGATTGTATTCCGAGGTCGTTGACAAGTTGGACGTTTTGCGCCACGGCCGCAACCGACAGCGAAAAGCAAAATGCTAAAGTGATAAATAATCTTTTCATAATTACTTTGATTTTCTAATTTCTTGAATTTTGATATAGTTCCGTTTTTTACCCGTTGAATCGGTAGTCTCCTTGATGACATTAATCTTTTGGATAAATTGGGAAACTGCAATGCGGCGCAGAAAATCACGAGCAGTTTCATACTCAATGATTGTTGTGCCGTTACGGCCCACTGTGGCCACTGTGGCATCGGAAGTAAAGTATTTGTTTGCCAAATTATTGGCCTGGTTGATACGCCAGTCCTCCGAACGGGAAATGTCCAGCAAGGTTGCCAAATCGCTGGCAAAATCACTTTCGACTGCAACAACAGGTGTAGGATTGATAGATGGATTGGGTTGGGGCACATTGGAGCCCGAAGAAGAATTGTTCATATTAATCTCAAAATAAGGTTCTTGAAGGGGAATTTTATCCGAATGCGAGGAAATGTTTTTCACACCATCGTAAGTATCTTTCAGCACATCATTCCAAGTGGCAGGGATTACACCAGTGACAGCAGCATAAAGACTGTTCTCAAAGAACTGTATGGAAAACAAGCCGCCCATGCCTTCGCCACCCGCAGAAGTCTGTCCTTTTTTACTGCTAGTCACGACAACCATTCCCGGGTTTTCAAGGAACAACTTGCGATAATTGCGGGCAATGGCATTCATGTCTTCGTCACTAATAGGACCGCCGTCTTTGCTTACCAAACTCTTAACAGACACACCAGGGGCAGTATTGTTACAGCAGTCAGTCACCACTAAAGTGAAACGGGCATCTTTTTTACTTAGTTCTTCAACTACTGTATGTACTGCAACGAAATTTTCCTCTTCGTAGCCTTCATATTTGAGGCACATTTGTGGAAACTCGCTTTTGTCTTGGGAGGAACGAGTTCCGTGTCCCGAGTAGTAGAACAAGATGACATCGTCCTTCTTGCATGCAAGCGAACTCAACGTGCCCATCAGCTTATCTTTAGAACAATCCTCACCTTCACCGCAATAAAAACTCACCCCATATCCCAGAAACTCTCCAATTAAGCTTGACTCGCGAATGGTACGATCATAGTCCTCCGCACATCCTATCCTTGGGTCGAGGGTATTACAGAAATTGATGACATGGAGTGTTTGGGCGGAGGCGTTCCCTGCAATCAATAAAATAGCAATTAGTGCTAAAAACAATCTTTTATTCATTTTCATATCTCCTTAATTATTTTAATTATTTTCGGGTTTTAAAAACAACGCACAAAAACGTTCAATCAAGTCACAATCGTGATAGTTGAAGTGAACTTGTCTCTTGTCATCGTACATGATGGTCCATGTTCGATCTTGAACAGATATGATAATATGAACTTCCGTCTTTTTTTTGCAAAACTCAAACTCCAGCACGGGAACGTATGGAGCTTTGAGTCGTAACGAGTCATCCTTGTAATTCTCACAGTTTGCTATAAGTGCGAATTGAAGAATGCCGTACAAATCAGGAGAGAGTTCCCCAACTAAGGAATCACGTACCCAATGAGGTTCCACTTGATAATCCGACGGACCCACCTCAGTCTTACCTTTCAATGTGTAACAAGTCACGCTTGTCGGATTGAATAGCACTTCCGACATGGTTTTGCCTAACATGGAATACACGGCCGAGTCTGGCTGAATTAGCTTCTTCGGCGATTTTTTACCCCACCCTCCACATGATGCCATACAGAATACACCTGGAAGGAGCATCGCCAACAATAATACTGTTTTTCTCATATTTAAAAAATGGCAGTCTTTATTCTGTCGCCTGCAGTTAGAAATTTAAAATACAAAAATATCGACATAAATTATACTAAACTGCTCTACTATTGTATCCAATTCGGTAACAGTAACCGTATTAGTTACACCTTCTTTTTAAACTCTTCAGAAAGGTCATGAAAGAAATCATATTTAAGTGCAGTGGAAATGCGTTCAAGCAATGCGATATCAATGTTCTCTTTTCGGAAAATCCTATGGATATGCGGGCGGGTACAGCAGATGTCCTTGGCCAACTGCGTGGCCGTTGTTCCTTGCTGCCGCATTACCTCTTTTATATGTTGCCCGATATGCATAAAAAAAGCGTGGAATTGATTACTTGCCGAGCATCGGGTTTCCACGCCCACCATATCAACAAGTTATTCCACGCCAATACTGGCGTTTCATAACAGATTCTTGATATGGTGTCTCTATTGAGACTTTGTGGAAATTGATGCTCAAGAATTCGTTTTGAAATGCTATTCTAAATATCTATGATTCTATTTTGTTTTTTCGATAAATGTTTTTAAGGGTTTATTGCGCAAAAGTAACGCTTTTTCGTGAAATTTGAAATCACATATCATTTCTTTTCAAAAAAAATCCTACATTTGTAGCCTGAATCCTACTATCATGCTATTCAAACCCTACAACCATAGCGAAGAAGCACTCAATGAGCGCATTACGCTGATTGTCAACGAAGAAAAGAAAAAAGGAAACGAGAAAGAAGCCTTGAAGACTATCTTCCAAAGCATCGATTTCACGACATTGGAGGCTTTTGATAATGCAGAGAAAATCAAAGAATTCTGCGAGAAGGCCTTGAGCTTCCCGAAACAGAAGCCATACCTCTCCGTACCAGCTATCTGCATCTACAGCCCTTTCATCCGTCAGGCCAAACAACTGTTGGCTGGCAGCAACATCCGTGTGGCGACAGTGGCCTGCTGTTTCCCCTCGGGACAGATGCCTTTCGAACTGAAAGTCAAGGAGGTGGAATACTGCGTCAACGAAGGTGCCGATGAGGTCGATATGGTCATCTCGCGCGGCACGTTCCTCGCTGGACGTTACGATGAGGTCTTCGACGAAATCAAAACCATCAAGGCTACATGCGGCGACAAAGCCCACCTGAAAGTTATCCTTGAGACGGGTGAACTGAAGACCGTTGAGAACATCCGCAAGGCCAGTGAGTTGGCCATCCTCGCGGGTGCTGACTTCATCAAGACTTCGACTGGCAAGGTACCGGTGGCTGCCACGCCTTTGGCCGCCATCGTCATGATTGACACCATCAAGGAATATTACGAAACCACAGGCAAGAAGGTCGGCTTCAAGCCTGCCGGAGGCATGAAAACTCCTGAGGACGCCCTCACCTATTTTTATTTGGTAAAAAACATCCTCGGCGAACAGTGGCTCAACCCGAACCTTTTCCGCGTAGGCACGAGCCGTTTGGCTGGACTCATTTTGGAACAAATAAACAAACAAAATTAAAAAATACGATATGGCTACTATCAAAGGAACATACAAGGGCAATCTCCGCAACGAGATGACCCACTTGCAATCGGGCAACACCATTTTGACCGATGCCCCCACCGACAACCACGGCAAAGGCGAAGCCTTCTCGCCCACCGACCTTGCCTGCGCCGCCCTCGCAGGCTGCATGATGACCATCATGGGCATCAGCGCACAAGGCCACAAATTCGACATCGACGGCACCACCTACGAAGTGACAAAAACAATGGCAGCCGACCCGCGTCGCATCGGACAGATCGACCTCGTGTTCAACTTCCCAGCCAAGGAATACACCGAAAAGCAGAAAGCCCTGCTTTGGGCCGCCGCCGAAAGTTGTCCAGTGGGACGCTCGCTGCACCCCGATGTTATCGTCAAAATCACCATGAACTTCCAAGGCTGATGGAAAACGATTTGTCGTTTTATGGCAGACAACAAAATGCGTTTGCACCAACGAATGAATATTATTAAATAATTAAAAATGAGCAATATGAATAAAACGTTTCTTTTGTTATGTTCAGCGCTAGTCTTGGCCTCCTGCATAATGACTTCCTGCAAAAGCGGAAACAAGAACAAAAACGCGGCAATGCCGCAGGTGAAATACGAGAGCAAGGTGCTTCAGCCCGAAAGCCGTGTGTACAACATGTCATTTCCGGCAACAACGTGCGGTACGACTGAAATCAAGGTTTATCCACAAATTGAAGGTCTCGTCACAAAGAAGAGTTTCTCCAGCGGCACCAAGGTCAAAAAAGGCCAAACGCTCTATGTCATCGACCCTACCGAATACCAGCTCAGTGTGAAGTCGGCTGCGGCCAACCTTGGCGTGGCAAAAGCAAAAATGGAGACCACAAAGCTTCAGTATGAGTCGAATCTGAAACTTTTTGAAAAGAAAATCATCAGTGACTACGTACTCCAAACCAGCCTTAATGAATACAATTCGGCACAGGCATCGGTTATTCAGGCTGAAGCCCAGCTCAATATAGCAAGAACCAACCTAGGCTATTGCACCGTGACCGCGCCTGTCACTGGATATGTCGATGCCAACGGTTTTGATGTCGGCGACATGGCTACTCGCACCCAATATCTCTGCACGGTGAGTGACAACAGTTTGGTTGATGCCGACTTTTCACTTACAGAATCCGAGTTGCTTCGTATTGTCAAGGAATTTGGTTTGCGTATCGGCCCAAAAGGTATGGAAGGCCCCAAGGGCACTTTCATCGGTAATGCCATGCCAAAACTGAAACTCAAACTTAAAGACGGTTCCACCTATGACAAAGAAGGAGTGGTAACGAAGATCGACGCTATTGTCAACCCGACAACAGGCACGGTGCTTTGTGAGGCTGAATTCGAGAACCCTAACGGTGTGCTTCGTTCCGGTTTATCAGCCAACGTCATACTTCCTATCGAATTGGACAGCGTTCTGTGCGTGCCTCAAACCGCTGCCGTGCGTCTGCAAGACCAAATGATGTTTTATCGCATCAAACAAGACGGCACAGTGGAAGGCATCATCTGCAAGGTATATCCTTCCAACGACGGAACAGAATATTACATCACCGAAGGCCTCAACCCCGGCGATGAAGTCATCACCAACGGTGCTGGTAAATTGTCAAACGGTGTTAAAGTGAGATAACGATGGAAAACGCCAATAAACAAAAATATTTTGTCAAGCACTGGGTGGCAGCTCTTGCCGTCGCTGTGCTGATCTGCCTCATCGGCGTAGTGGGACTCTTCTCCTTGCCAATCGAGCAATACCCTAACATCGCACCTCCCGAGGTCATCATCCAGACCAACTATCCTGGCGCTGACGTCTCCTCAGTGATGAAATCAGTTATCATGCCTATTGAGCAACAGGTAAACGGCGTGGAGAACATGATGTATATCTCTTCAACGGCCTTCTCGAACGGAAGCGCCGAAATTGACGTGTATTTCAAACAGGGCACTGATCCTGACCAAGCCACCGTGGACGTACAAAACCGCGTGAGTCAAGCCGAGGGCCTGTTGCCTTCCGATGTAATCACACAAGGTATCGTCGTAAAAAAGAGTGTCAACTCAATCTTGCAGATCCTCTCCTTAGAAAGCACCGACGACCGATTTGATCAGAAATTCATCACCAACTACTTGGATATCAACGTAATACCAAGAGTAAGCCGCGTCACTGGTGTGGGTCTTACCCAGCTCATCGGTGACACCTACGGTGTGCGTATCTGGATAAAACCGGACGTGATGGCCTCCTACGGCATCACACCGAACGAAATCATCACTGCCATTAACGAGCAGCACTTGGTGTCGCCTGCCGGTAGAATCGAAAGTACCGTAAACAAGATTGATATCGAGTTCCACGGACTACTCAATGACATGAGCGAATTCGAACAGATTATTGTCCGAGCATCTTCTGACGGCGAGATTGTGCGTCTGAAAGATATTGCCAACGTGGAGCTTGGAACCAAGTCGTATGACTATCGCTCTAACATTGATGGACATCCAGGTGCCACGTTTATCGTCAAACAGTCACCTGGCGCCAACGCAACTCAGGTCAACGCCGAGATCAACAAGGTGATTGAGGAACTCTCGAAGTCATTGCCTGCAGGATTGGAGTTTAAGCTTTTGGAGACTTCCGACGACTTCCTTTATGCTTCCATGCACAGCGTGGTTGAGACCCTTATCGTAGCCATTATCCTTGTGATTCTCATCGTGTATCTGTTCCTTCAGGACTTCAAGGCTACGTTGGTTCCTTCGGTATCCATCATCGTGTCGTTGATTGGAGCCTTCAGCATCGTGAAAGCTATGGGATTCTCGCTTAATTTGTTGACACTATTTGCGTTGGTGTTAGCCATCGGTACTGTGGTCGATGATGCCATCGTGGTGGTGGAAGAAGTGATGGCGAAAATGGAGACCGGAAAATACAAGTCGGCTGCCTCAGCCACCACCGCCGCACTGAACGAAGTGACGGCAGCCGTTATATCAACGACATTGGTGTTTATGGCTGTGTTCATCCCCGTGACCTTCATGTCGGGAACCTCAGGCACCTTCTTCAAGCAGTTCGGTTTCATCATGGCGGGTTCGGTGGGAATATCCTGCCTCTCGGCTCTGACCATCTGTCCTGCCCTCTGCGCTATTTTGTTTAAGCCCAAGAACCCAGACGACAAAGAGCGGAAAGGACTCAATTATTACGTTAAGATAGGCTACAATGCAGCGTATAACGCCTTGTTGGGCAAATATGTAAAAGGTGTCGGCAAATTCATCAAGCGTCCGATTTTCGCTTGGATTCTGTTGATTGCTTTCAGTTTAGGTATGGTTTGGCTCATGAATACAGCCCAGCAGGAATTGGTTCCTCAGGAAGACCAAGGCTTCCTCTTGGTTGACGTAACCACCACGCCTGGCACTTATTTGAACGAGACCGAGGCAGCTGCCGAGAAACTTGAGGCGTTTATCAAGAGTCTTGACGATACCGAATTAGTTGGCGCTATGACTGGTTTCTCCATGATGAATGGTGGCGCCGGTACCAACTATGCCACGTTGATGGTACGTCTCAAGAACTGGGACGATCGTAAGTTCTACAGCATCGCAGATGTGCAGAAACAAATCGGCTTGTGGGCAAGGGTGAACATGCCGGAGGCCGATGTCACGCCTTTCCAGATGCCTCAAATTCCAGGTTATGGTACAGGTTCCATGATGGAGTTGAACCTCCAAAACAGCTCAAACGACGATGATGAGACCTTTATCGCCTACGCGACTGAGTTCACTCAGAAGCTGCAAAACCGTCCAGAGGTCTTGGCAGCTATGGCTTCCTACTCGCCCAACTATCCGAAGTTCAAACTCGATGTTGACGTAGCGGCCTGCAAGCGCAAAGGAGTCTCGCCGAAGACCGTCGTTGAAACCATCGGCACCAACCTTGCCGGAAAGTATATCGCTAACTACATCCAATACGGAAAGGTGTACCAAGTGCTCGTGGAGGCTGGCGACGAATATCGAATGGAGCCGAGCACGCTCAACAGCATTTTCGTTCAAGCTGGAAACCAGATGACTCCGGTGTCAGAGTTTGTCACTCTCACGCCGATGATGGGGCCTTCGCAAGAACGCAGGTTCAACCTCTTCTCATGCTACAACCTTAGTGTCATGCCTGCCTCAGGTTACACCTCAGCGCATGTGCGTACCGCTGTTGACGAGTTGATGAAAGAGGTGTTTCCTGAAGGCTACAGTTACGAGTACGGTGGTATGGCCCGTGAAGAAGCTGAGAGCGCCGAGTCAAACGACACCATCATCATCTACGGCATCGCTGTGTTGCTGATTTACCTCATTCTCGCTTGCTTGTACAACTCAGTATTCATCCCGTTCGCAGTGCTGTTGTCCATTCCGTTCGGCATCTTCGGAGCTTACCTCGCAGTTCGCCCCTTGGAGTCGCTGATGGGTGTTGGCGTCAACGTTTACGTGCAAACGGGTGTCATCATGCTGATGGGTCTGGTGGCAAAGACCGCCATCCTCATTACCGAGTTTGCAGTCCAGAAGCGTCAAGAAGGAATGTCGATTTATGACGCTGCAGTCGGTGCATGTAAAGATCGTCTGCGTCCAATCCTGATGACCGTATTGACCATGATTATCGGTATGATTCCTCTGATCATCGAAGGCGGTGCTGGTGCTGTGGGTAACAAATCGTTGTCCATAGCTGTGGTAGGCGGTATGCTGGTGGGTATCCTCGCCATCCTGTTCGTCACTCCGGCCTTGTATATCGTCTTCCAGAAAGTGCACGAGAGATTAACCCCGGAAAAGGAAAGTGAATAATTCATAAATCAATAAAGGTATATCATGAAAAGGATTATCTACATAATATTGGTTGGGATGTTGCTTTTGTCGAGCTGCTCCCTTTATCAGCAATACGAATCTTCCGCCACCGTCCAAAACAACGTGATGGGCGATATCGTCAATTCAAACGACACGGTGTCTATTGGAGATCTGGACTGGCAAACAATTTTCAAGGATCCACAGCTTCAGCAGCTCATAAACACGGCGTTGGATAACAATACCGACATGAGGACGGCTCAACTTTCCATTGAGCAAGCCCAAAACGAAGTCAAAGCTGCCCGATGGGGCTATGCACCTACGCTTGCATTTGCACCCCAGGCCACCTACACGTATCAAGGTCGGGCAAACAGCTTTAATCTCTCTCTCCCCGTCACTGCAAGTTGGCAATTGGGCATATTTGGACAAACCAAAACGCAAATCAGAAAGGCCAAGACACAAGTTGCCTATAATGAAGACTACAAGCAAGCTGTACAAGTCAACTTGGCAGCCAATGTTGCCAGCCTCTATTATAGCTTGACTATGCTTGACCGCCAATTGGAGATTGCCGAGCAGACGGAAGGCCTTTGGGAAGAGTCTCTGAACTCCACCCGCGCCTTGTACGATGCTGGCATCTACACAAGTCCTGCAGTCTATCAAATGGAGGCTTCATTGGAGGAGGTACGCACTGAAATCGTGGATCTGAGGAACAGCATCCTCACGACGGAAGCTTCATTGTGCAAGCTTATCGCCGAGCCGCCTCATCACATCGAACGTGCTTCCTTCAACGCATTCCAGATGCCGGAGGAGATTCATGTTGGTTTGCCAATCAGATTACTTGAGGCACGTCCTGACGTGCGCCTCGCCGAACGTAACATGGAGTTCGCCTATTATGGCACCCAGCAGGCAAAACAGGCGTTCTTCCCCAGCCTGACGATCGATGGACTCTTTGGCCTGGGTTCCATTAGCCCTGCCGCAATGTTGGGGCAAGCAGTAGCATCGTTGACACAGCCCATCTTTGCTGGCGGGAAACTCAACGCCCAGCTCAAAAACGCCAAAGCGGATCAGGAGAAGGCACAGATAGAGTTTGTACAAACCCTGCTTGACGCTGGAAATGAGGCCTACCGTTATCTCCACACTTGCCAGACCGCAGAGGAGATGGCCGGCCATATTGACGCTCGCGTCCAAGCCCTCCAAGAAGCCTACTCTGCCACGACAGAGTTGATGAACAACGGCTCCACCACCTACTTGGAAGTCCTGACCGCACAGGAATCCCTGCTTTCGGCACAACTCTCCCAGGTGCAGAACCAGTATGAGATTATTCAATCGCTCATCAACCTCTACACGTCGTTAGGCGGCTTCAGACCGAAAGAGTAACGGCCTCGATTCATTTTCTTTTCGTCTGACAGACGTGAAAAGAGAATTGAAATGAACGGAAAACGAAAGCTAAATACAGAAGCCGAGCTGGGTTCGGCTCCGTTGATGCCACTCATCGCAAAGTATGCGATTCCGTCGATTGTAAGCATGCTCGTGGGGGCGTTGTACAACCTCACCGACCAAATCTTCATTGGCCGTATTGTAGGGGTCGTAGGCAATGCAGCATCCAATGTGGTCTTCCCGACAGTGACGCTATCGACAGCGCTCAGCATGCTGCTCGGGATAGGGACAGCGGCAAACTTCAACATCTCCCAAGGAGCCGGAAAACTGAACGAAGCCAAGAAATATGTTTACACGGGACTTTCCGTGACAGCCATCATTGGATTGCTGACTGGTCTTCTGGTGTTTCTTTTCAGGGGTGCGATTATCGACCTGTGTGGAGCGAGTCCGTCGGGTAATGTCTACCCTTACGCGATGAAGTATCTGTCGATTTCCGCCATCGGTCTGCCGTTCTACATCTTCGCTTCAGCGGCTGCGACAACCATCCGGGCCGACGGAAGTCCACGCTATTCGATGTTGTTCAACATCGTGGGAGCAGTGCTGAATGTCGGACTCGACTGGCTCTTCATGTATCCGCTGGGCAAGGGAATCGAAGGTGCAGCTACAGCGACAGTGATATCACAAATCGTCACTTTCGTGCTGGCCATGCTTTATTTCACAAGGTTCAAAGCTTTCGACATAAAGATTAAGGAGATTAGCATAAGCCTGCGGCACATGATGGACAGCATACAGGCGGGAGTGCCCACCTTCATCAACCAAATACTGCTGATGACCACCAACATCGTGCTCAACAACATGCTTGAAACCTACGGAGCACTGTCGAACTACGGCTCCGACATCCCGCTTGCCGTTTCGGGAGTGGCGCAGAAGACCAACATGATCATGATATCTTTTGCCGTAGGCATCGCCCAAGGCTGTCAGCCGATATGGGGATACAACCTCGGCGCGAAGAACTACCAACGTGTCAAGGGAACTTATATGCGGGCATTTGCGATTGCGTTCACCATAGGCGTCATCTTCTTCACGATGTTGCAGCTGTTTCCAAGGGAAATCGTGTCAATTTTCGGGACAGGTTCCGATCTCTACTTCGAATTCGCCGAAAAATACCTCAAGATTTACATGTTGTTTGTGTTTTTCCAAAACATCCAGCCAGTGACGGTCACCTACTTCTCGGCCACCGACAATCCAAAGCAGGGACTCTTGGTATCACTGTCCAGACAAGGCCTGTTCCTGATACCGCTGCTCATTGTTCTGCCAAAATACATGGGCATACAGGGCATCCTCATCGCCAGCCCGATATCCGACACCTTGGCGTTTATCATATCGGTGACGATGGTTTGGATAAGTTTCAAGAGATTCCCTACCAAAGAAGATTAAGGGTAGCCAATCCATCACTAAGCCCGCCCTTGAGCGCGCTGGGCTTCTTCCAAGGGCATCGTTCAGAAGGCTATGACTTGGAAACCCATCGGTGTGTTTTTTGGCACTGTGACGCTGTTTATCAACCCTTTAGATTATTTGTTCAACTGGGTGTTGTAAATGGAGATAAGACGCGGTTTTCGGTACGTTGGAGGAAATCACAAGCCTAATCTAATCAAGCCTCTGTCGGTATCGGTTTTCTTTTCCGTCTTGGCTTGCTTGAAGGAATTGAAGTTGTATGTGACACCAAGCCAAAGCATACGGCTCTTGTTGGTGCTGTGGTTTTCCATATCGAAAACGGTGTTGGATGCGTAAACAACCCATTCCCGAGTGTTGAACACATCCGTCAGCGAGGCGGTGACCGTCATCTTGCCTTTCAACAGCCTTTGCTTGATACCGATGTTCATATAATGGTTAAATGCGGTTGTGAGCTGAGCAAAGTACTGTGGCGAGGAAACAAAATATTGCAGTTGTATGTCTGTCTTCTTCGATGGCATGAAGTTGAACAGTACATTACTGTTGTTGACCCATCCTCCATTGTCGATTTGCATACCTTCTTGGATTCCCTTGATATTAACATGGTAGGTGCTTGCGCTTAGCGTGACATCAAACCAGTGCAACGGCGCATACTTGACGTTCAGGTCCAAGCCAGCCTTGAAATCGGACGGCGTATTGATGTAGGTGGTGATGAGCAGGTTGTTACGCATCGTGGTGATCTGGGTGATGAAATTCTTCGTGTAATTGGCATAAGCATCCGCAAACAGCTGGAAGCGCTCCACTTTGAAGCCATATCCGAAATCAAGGATAGATGACTTTTCAGGTATGAGCCTCATGTTTCCCTGTTCGTAGGTTGTGGCATCGACCATGCTCATGTAAGGGTTGAGTTGCGGATAGGTGGGTCTGCCAATTCTCCTTGAAAAAGCGATTGACAGGTCTTGCGAATCTGAAATCTTGAAGGTGCCCGAGAGGTTTGGAGCGAAGAAAAAGTCGATTTTCCTGTCAGCAATGCCTTCATGCCTACTGTCCAAGGTGACCCTGCTGTATTCGCCCCTGACCCCTAACTTGTAGCTGAACTTTGGGCCGATTTTGCAAGAGAACATCACGTATGCGGCAGGAACCAGCTCGGTGTGAACCAAATCATTGCTAAGCAGTTCGGAGTATTCCCATTGGCCGTCCACATTGGAATAGAACTCATGGTAGATGCTGTTCCTCCTGAAGGTGAGCTTGCCGCCCGCCGTCAGTGTGCCTGTGCCGAGTTTCTGTCGGAAATCCGCTTGGAGTGCAGTAATAAGCGGACTGCCTCCCGAGTTCGAGCGGTTGACCAATGAGTCGCCCAAATAATAGAATGACGGACGATGCCCCCATATTTTCGAGAACGACCCTATTATTACCCAGTCGGACACTTCGGGCGTGATGATGTGTTTATAGCTCAAGGTGGCTTCAATGTTCTCCCTGTTCCAAGTCACGTCATTATGCCTGTATTCCTCTGGAGAATAGCCATTTGCGGAATAGGTGTTGTGGAGGTATTGCTGGATATTCAGCCTTGGTATGATACAGTTCAAGGTGGCACTCAGTGTGTTACTTTTGTCAATCCTGAAGTCAGCGCCCATGCCAACATTAGTGTTAAACACATATCGTTTGGATTGTATCTGTTGGTGGGTCTGGTTGCCTGATTCATGGATGAGCCTGTCGAGAGTGCTGTTCACGACATCATCTTCGTAGCGTGTGCTGTAGTTGATGCGATACGAGGCCTTGGGGGTATTGAACGCCACCGATGCATTGCCAGTGGCAAAATGATTGAAGCCGTAATTGGCTGACACAACCCCGTTGATGCCAGAGGCTTTTTCTTTTTTTGAAACGATGTTGACGATTCCTCCTGTGCCTTCTGAATCGTATGAGGCATCGGGATTGGTCAAAATCTCGATGTTCTGGATGCTTGAAGCGGGAATCACCGACAGGTCGGTCATCGTGGTGGGAACACCGTCAAGCAGCACCAGGACGTTGGAGTTGCCCCTGATAGCAATGGTACCGTTGCTTACGGACACGTTGGAGGAAGTCGTCAGGATGTCGATGGCCGTACCTTGCGATGCGTTGAGGTTAGCTGCAACATTGATGTTGGTGCGTTCGACGTTTGAAGTATGCGCATCGGCTTTCCCCACCACCTCAATCGCATTGAGGGAAACCGCGTTGTCAATCAGGACGATATTGCCGAGGTTGACATTGGGTCGGTCGGCTTTGATACGGACTTCGTGTTTGGTGTAGCCGACAAACTGCACGGACAACAGGTATTCCTCTGTCCTTACAGGTACTTTTATGACAAAACCACCCTCATTGTCGGTAACCGAACCTGTCAACACTTTTTCGGCATCGAATATCGCGACGGAAGCATATTCTATCGGCAAACTGTTTTCGTCAATTACCTTGCCACTTAGCGTTGCCATGTTGGTTTGTGCGTGACATACCCCCAATGCAATCAACAGTAAAGCGAACAATATTAATTGCCTTGTTTTCATCCTATTGTTATTATCACCTATGAATCGGTTTTGAAATTTGCTACAAAAATAAATGAAAATCCGCAATTCGGGCGAAGGCTGTCCGTCAAAAACTAACACGGTGTTCTCCACCGCATCAGTCTGGTATTGCTGTATTTTGAAATCGAATTTCATGCTTTATGATGATTTGTTATAGTCCTTCCGACCATAATCGCTTGAAGAAATCCAGCACATAAACACTTTCGATATCGCCCATGCGACGGTTGAATTTGTCTAAAGACACAATGATTCTTCTGCTTTGTGGATATTCCTCGCCAAAGGCCTTAAGTCCCTTCAAGTGTCGTGGCAGCACCTCCTCCACCGACTTTATTTCTATTGCAACCCTTGCGTCTCCGATGACGGCATCCACCTCCAATCCCGTGTAGGTGCGCCAATAAAACAGCTCTTCATCGGAATGGGTGTAATGCAGCCAGGCATACAGCTCCTGAATCACAAGATGCTCGAAGGCATGTCCATAATCGGTGCTTCCTCTGACCAATTCCTTCCTGTGCAACAGGTGGTTGGCAACTCCGATGTCAAAATAATAGAATTTCGGAGCCTGCACCAAGCGACGCTTCATCACCTTTCGGAAAGCTGGAATACGGTAACCTATCAGCGTATCCACAAGAATGTCGAAATAGGCACTCACGGTAACGGCGCTTACGCCACAATCTTGGGCAATATTGTTGTTGTTCACAATTTCGCCATCCGTCAAAGCAGCCACTTCGAGGAACCGTTGGAAAACACTTAGATTCCGGACCAAGGCCTCTTCTTTGATTTCTTCCTTCAAGTATATGTCAATATACGCAGCCACGCGACGAGATGGATTTTTGGCCAAATAGTGAGACGGAATCATGCCGTAGTTTACCGCATGGTCAATATCAAAGTCAGGAATCTCGGCACTGACGAGAGGGTACATATACACTGGCAACGCTCTCCCACCCAAAGTGTTTCTGTCTTTTCGTTTCAGTTTTCTTGCACTCGAACCACAGAGAATAAAGATATGATTGCATCTGACAATGAGTCGATGTACCTCGTTGAGCAGTTCGGGAACTTCGGCAATCTCATCAATAATCACCAAAGTCTGATTTGGCTTGTCATGCAGCAACTCATAGAGAATAGCTGGTCTGCGCATGTAACGGTTCTTTGTGTCGGTATCCAGCAAGTCAATATAGATGGCATTGGGGAATTGCATAATCAATGCAGTTGTTTTTCCGGTTTGCCGTGCCCCAAATAGGAAGATACTACTATCTAATTCATTGTTAATTTGCAAGATACGATCAATCATACTTTTAATATCTAAATAATAACTTTTGATTTTAATTGAAAATCGAAAGTATCACTTTCAATTTTGATGCAAAAATAATAAAAGTTTTCAAAAGCAAAAGCCCAACCATTAAATTATTCTCCTTGAGGCATAAGTTTCATATCGTGTGTCGAAAACGGCTCGGGATGTTGTTTCAGCACCGTTTCCAGTTGTTTCTTGTGTTCGTCGGTCACATTGTTTGCACCCAAATCTCTCAAGGCTGTGGTGATCAGCATAGCCAGCTTATCTTTGAATGCCAGTTTCTTGGGTGAAACGTGGCGAAACAGGATACCTCGCCCGTTTTTGACATTCACCTTTCGGTTACTGCCATCGGTAAGATATACCATGTTCATAGGCACCTGTGTGGATAGCCCCAACATATTCTGCGCCAACGCACCTGCAGGGAAAATCCTGACCTTGTCTCGCTTGGCGATCACTTGTGCAATATCTTCGTAAAGTGGAAAGAAAAAACTGCCACCAACGATTTCGACCTACAGCATCTTGTCATCAGGTAACAATCAAACTTCGGCTTCAACAAAAGAATATTTTCGGGCTACGGCTTTTTTTTGTAATTTCGCGCCCGAAACTGACCAATAATTTACATGCATCTGTCGGAATTTATCGTAAGAAAGCGTTTTATATTTCTAATAGCAGCGGTTGTCATCGCAATCGCCTGCGCATTATTGATTCCGCACACGAACATCAATACCGACATGACGCGCTATCTGCCCAACGATTCGCAGATGAAGCAAGGCATTGACCGAATGTCGGAGGAGTTTGGGGCAGATGCAGTTGGGACAGGCATGGTCAGGGTGATGTTTTGGTCGCTTCCCGACAGTCTAAAGAATCCTGTAAAGGATGAGCTTTCCAACATTGATGGTGTTTCCAATATCTTGTACCAGAATGGCAGCGAAGAATACAACCAGGGCGAAAAGGTATTGTATGAACTGCTATGCGGCAGTCAGCGGAGTCAGGAGGACATTGCCAATGAGATTGCGGAAAAATACGGCGACCGGATTATCGTTGAGAAAAGTGAGAATGGCACTTCAGCACCTATTGGCGTAATACTCATTGCCTTTGTCTTGCTGCTCATTGTGCTGTTCATCATGTGTGAGTCATGGCTTGAGCCGCCCATATTCCTTGCCGCCATCGGCGTGGCTGTGGCCATCAACATGGGCACCAACGCCCTGTTCAAGAGCGTATCAGTCACTACGAACTCAATTGCCGCCATTCTTCAGCTAGTCCTTTCCATCGACTATTCCATCATCCTCATGAACCGCTACAGGCAGGAAAAATCGTTAGCAAATGGCGACAAAATCACCGCGATGACACATGCGCTCAAAAAGGCATCGTCATCGATAGTGAGCAGCGCATTTACCACCATAGTCGGACTGTTGGCACTCGTGTTCATGAAACTGAAAATCGGCGCTGACATGGGAGTCGTTTTGGCTAAAGGCGTCCTTTGCAGTCTGGTGTCCATTTATACCGTGCTGCCAACAATCATATTGGCCTTGGATAGTGCCATTGAGAAATCGACAAAAAAGGTGTTGAAACTCAACACTGACCGCCTTGCAGGTTTCAGCATGAAATTCCGCATCCCGTTAGCCATAGTTTTCGTAATCCTATTTGCAGGTTCGTACTACCTTCACAATAAGACCGAAATTTCGTTTTCTTTTGAGCAAAAATCCGAAATCGAAAAATATTTCCCACCAAAAAACATCATCGTGCTTTTGTACGACAATTCCGATGCCACACGGGTCATAGAACTGGCCGACACTGTGACGACTCTTCCGAATGTGAAATCTTTCATTTCGTATCCTTCACTGATGCAGAAGAAAATGACGGCAACTGAAACTAAAAACATGGTTGGCGGTTTGACAGCAATGGCTGGGGACAGTGACCTCAATCTCGCTGATTTTGACCTCAACACGATTGTAGATGCAATATATTACATGGGGTCACGGAATACCAGCGAAGAAAAAATGAGCCTGCATGACTTTGCCTCGCTCGCTGCGGAACTCAGTGCCGACACTACCCTTTCAGCATATCTTGGAGACGTGTCGCATGTGAGTGAAGACGAATTGCAATATCTCAACATTCTCGTTTCGCTTACCGACACATGCTTGATTGACAGAGAGTTGACTGCGGAAGAACTTTCAGATATTGTTGGCATCGACAATGAACTGATTTCGATTATATGTCCACCAGGCCAAAAAGCCTCCATTCGCGAGATTCTCAAATTATCCAAGGAACTACTCAACGAGAGCATGTTGCCTTCTCGCACAAACGAAAAAACGCCTGAGTCTCAACTTGTTGAGCAGCAAGTAGATCTTCCAATTGGAAACGATTCCATTGAAATCACAGAAAACACAGTCACTAACGAAAACATAAGTATTCTTGACGACGAGAACGCAATTTACAAGGATTCAACCATTTTCCTAAAACAGTATTCCGCCTCCGAAATCGCCCAAATGGTAGGAATGAACGAAAGACATGCGTCCATCATATTCAACCTTTACGGACGAACCGTGAAGCAAAAAACAAAAACCATGTCGCTGTATGACTTTATACGTTTCGTCATCAACGACATCGCCAACAGAAAGATTTTTGCTTCGCAGATAGACCAAGAAAGCCGCAGGTTGTTGAGACAAAAGGAAAGCTTGATGTTGGCAACGCTTCAAGCGGGTAAAACTGAAGCCACCGAGGAAGAACCAATAGCCGAATTGGAGGAGAATCCTACGGAAACCATATTGGTGGAGATTGCCGATGAGCAAGAAGAAGCCGAGACGGTCATGGACATGCCCGAAGTGGATAAGGAAAACATAGACAAACTGTACAAGGCTGAGAAAATTATGGCCATCGCCAAGAAAGGAAGCCGTTTTGATTCTGCCGAGATGCACGGGCTACTCACCTCGTTAGGTGCCAAAATGGAAATGCGCGACATTGAACTTGCCTACCTGTACAATGGTATCCGCCATTTCGATGATGAAAATGTGAAGATGTCTGCAGAAGACATCCTCAAAACGCTGAATGATTCAGTCATCAACCGTCCACACTTTGCTTCGTTAATCAATGATGAAATGAGGTCGGGCATGGATACCGTTAATGTCATGATAGATGAGAACTTCAGCCAGTTGCGCGGGCACCAGTATTCGCAAGCCATTGTTTTCTCCGACCTGCCCAAGGAATCTGACGCAACCCATGATTTTGTGGAAACTTTGGCCGCAAAATGCGACAATCAGCTGGAAAGCATACATTACCTTATCGGAGAGTCGGTGATGATGAACGAGATGCGCAACCAGTTCGGCGATGAAATGCTTCTTGTTACGCTCATCACCATATTATCCATTTTCCTCATCGTCGCCCTCACTTTCCGTTCGCTTGCCGTGCCTGCAATACTGGTGATGACGGTGTTGACAGCTGTGTATATCGATGTGACCGTGAGCGGACTGAATGGCGGCAGGCTGCTATATTTGGCCTACCTCATCATGCAGAGTATCCTGATGGGGGCGACCATCGACTATGGCATACTTTTCACCAACAACTACCGCGAAGCTCGAACATTGACAAACAAGACAGATTCCATCCGCAAGGCTTATCAGGCTTCAATGCACACCATTCTCACCTCGGGAACGATTATGACGCTGGCGCCGTTTGCCATGTCGATTATGATTGATGATGCGACCATAGCAACGATACTGCGATGCATTGCAACAGGTGCATTGGCCGCCGTATTGCTGATTATCTTCGTTTTGCCAGGGCTTCTTGCCGCTTTCGACAGGTTCGTTGTAGGAAAGCAGGGCCAGGAAAAAACTTGCGGAGAAACAATCCAACCAGACAAACCCATAAACAAATAACGCTATGCAAAAATTGAACATTCCACTGATGTGCGCGCTGCTCTTGCTCTCACTTGTAGTGTGCCCCATTTTATACATCTATGTAGGTCCGGCCCTCAATGACTTACAATTGGAAACGCTGAAAATTCTCGGTATCATCGCTGGATGCAGCGCCTTGTACTGCTTCACGGTGGGCGAAATCACCGGCAACAACAGTCAGGTCGACAAGGTGTGGAGTCTTCTCCCCATTGCCTATTGCTGGATTATCGCTGCGAAAGGCGGCATGCATCCGCGTCTCGTCGTGATGGCTGTGCTGGTCACCATTTGGGGCATTCGCCTCACCTACAACTTCGCCAAAAAAGGCGCCTACAAACTCCGGTTTTGGGAGGGAGAAGAAGACTATCGTTGGGAAAAGGTCCGTGCCCTTCCTTTCTTACAGAACAGAGCTGTATGGATGGCCTTCGACCTCTTTTTCATCTCGGGCTACCAGAACGCTCTCATCCTCATGTTCACTTTCCCCGCGCTGGTGTGCATGGGGGCCACCGAGCCTTTCGGTTGGGTGGATGCCGTCGCTGCCGTGTTGATGTTTGGCTTCATCGTCTATGAGACCATAGCCGACAAGCAGCAATGGGATTTCCAAAGCAAGAAATGGGCGATGATCAAGTCCGGAAAAACGTTGGAAGAACTTCCTGAACCCTACAACAAAGGATTCAACACCCTCGGGCTATGGAACGTGAGCCGTCACCCCAATTACATGGCTGAGCAAGCCATTTGGGTGAGTTTCTACATTTTTTCCATAGGTGCAGGCGTCGGTATCATCAACTGGAGCATGATTGGAGCCCTGCTGCTGATTGTCCTCTTTACGGCCAGCACCAACCTTGTGGAAGGCATCAGTGGCGACAAATATCCCGAATATGCCGAATATTGCAAGAAAGTGAACAAGTTCTTACCGGGGAAGAAATATAAAGCATGATAAGGTGTGCTGTCATGAAAGCTGTTTTATACATTCACGGGAAAGATGGAAGCGCATCGGAAAGCGAACATTACAAGCCTCTATTTCCAGATTGTGAAGTCATAGGTTTGGACTACAAGACTTTTACCCCTTGGGAAACAGGGACGGAAATACACGATGCAGTGGTGGAACTGAAAACCAAGTACGAGAACGTCATCCTGATAGCCAACAGCATCGGGGCTTATTTTTGCATGAATGCTGGCATCGACCAAATGATTCAGAAAGCTTTCTTCATTTCGCCCGTGGTCGATATGGAGAAGTTAAATGGTGTTGAGTTGGCTGGTGAATGGTTGCACTTTATCAAGAATCATCCAATTGAGTGGAACGTGCCGACACATATTCTTTATGGAAGTGAAGACGACCTGATTTTGCTCGATACCGTTAGCGATTTTGCGGAAAAGCACAACGCCACACTGACCGTTATGGAAGGCGGTGAGCATTGGTTTCACACCGAAGCGCAGATGCGGTTTTTGGATGATTGGATTAAAAAAGTGTATCGGTAAGAAATGCCCTTTCTCGATTGTGAAGGACACAACCAATTAATACTGCAATGAAACCCAAAGAAACTCGCATATTGGAATTCGATGCGGTAATCCTGCAGAACGAGGACATGGATGCCGCCTACGTGGAGGTGCCGTTCGACATCAAGGCACTCTTCGACAAAGGCCGACTGCTGGTTCACGCCACATTCGACGGAGTACCTTACGACGGCCAGATTGTGAAGATGGGAACGCCGTGCTATATCATCGGGGTTCGGAAAAACATCCGCAAAAAGATCGGCAAGAGTTTCGGAGATCCGGTGCATGTCACTTTTTATGAACGTCCACACTAAACTGACTACATTCTGCCACTTCATCCATATAAGGCAGGCGGAGATATTCAACGCAAAACCGAATTACTTCATCGTTACCAAGATTGCAAAAGAAAAAAATCTGATAATCTGTAATTATTTCACTTTTTCTGCGACTAATAGGTCAAACGAAAAAGTAAAAAAAATGGAGACAAAAGAATTAGAGAAAGAATTCCTGAACATGATTGAGGAGCAGAAACGTACCATCTATAAGGTGTGTTACATGTATGCCAAAGATCAAGACGACCTGGACGACCTGTTTCAGGAAACGGTGCTAAACCTGTGGAAGAGTTTTCCACGCTATCGTGGCGACAGTAAATTCAACACATGGGTATATCGCATCGCAATGAACACCTGCATCACGTTTCTACGTCACTCTAACTCTCGCCTACAGACCGTTCCGATAACGGCACAAGTGGCAAACAGTCTGGAGGCCGATGAAGAATCGACAAGTCAGCTCAGGGAACTCTACAAACTCATCAACCAACTGGGTAAATTGGAACGCGCGCTGATTCTCCTATGGTTAGAAGAGCGAAGCTATCAGGAAATGGCCGATATACTCGGCATCTCTAAGGCAAACGTCGCCGTTAAACTCAATCGTATCAAAGAAAAACTCCAGAAAATGTCTAACAGTTAAAATTCAAAGTAAAATGGAACTTGACGAATTAAAAAACAGTTGGAACGCACTCGACAAGCGTTTGGCAGAAACAGAAATAGTGAATATGCGTATGGTTAAGGAGATGGTATCTCAGAAAACCAAATCGGCCTTTAACGGCATCGTGGGGCACAACATCTACAGCTTAGTAGTCACCCTTATTATCATGGGCATTGTCTTTCCAAACGTCTGGATGCATACCCATATCACTCTAACCTCGTTTATCATTATTGAGTGTGCCATGGCATTAGGCCTTATCATACAGATTTGGAAACTCCTCATGTTGTCGAAGTTTAACCTCGAAGATAAGACTGCCAGCGAACTCAACGGGCTGGTGCTGCACTACAAGAAGGTGTGTCACAAAGAGAAGTATTGGACTATTGCCATTGTAGCCACCGCCTTCATCGCTTTCTATATCTCCGAATTGTGCTTCAACACTGAAGCGAACTACCAGCTTAGCACCAACAGAGTATTGCTCGTTGTTGTCCTCACCCTGCTCACCTTCGCTCTGGCTTTTGTTATCGGATTGTGGCAACATCGTCGTCACGCCCAGCAGATGCAGGAGATAGAACGCGGACTGGAAGAGCTAAAGGAATTTGAAAACTAAGTGCTCGGAGTCGTTCAAAAACGACAATCGGGGGAAAAAAATTTGTTGCGCACAGACAGCATTATTTAAAAAAGTGTTGTTTGTGCGCAACATTTTATATCTTTGCAGAACATTTAATCCAAAAAACACACAACAATGGAAGCAAAAGAACAAGTATTGAAAGCTATGCGTGAGGCTGGAGAGCCTGTGAACGCTGGCAAAGTGGCCGAGATGACTGGTCTGGACCGTAAAATCGTTGACAAAGCCTTTGATGCCTTGAAAAAAGAAGGCGCCATCGTGTCGCCTGTTCGCTGCAAGTGGGAACCGGCAAAAGTTTAGAAAATAAACTTGATAGTTTATGATAAACAGGAAATGGATTAGCGATTTGGTGGAGCCAAGGAAAGAGGGCACTTTCTTCCGGGCTTACGACTACCTGATGATTGTGGCAATCATCATCGGTACGGTGCCCTTGCTGTACCGCGAGCAAATAAAGCTTTTTTGGTATTTTGACATCATCTCCGGTGCCATCTATTTGGTGGATTACCTCCTTCGTTGGATCACTTGCGACCTTCGCTCCGACAAACCCAAATGGAAGGCTTTTCTCCTCTATCCGTTCACCCCGATGGCCATCTTGGACCTCCTTTCCATCTTGCCTACATTCAATTTGCTGGCACCCGCATACAAACTGACCAAGGCTATGCGTTTGCTGAAGATACTTCGATTCACCAGAATAGTCTATTACATTGGCCCTTTAGATATCTTTGTCACGGTGATAAAGAAACAGTGGAAACTGCTGATGGCCGTATTGCTTGTGGCCTTTTTCGTCATCCTCATCACCGCCATCGTCATCTTCCAGTCGGAGCATGAAATAGACCCTGTGACAGGTGAATACATCTTCAAAAACTTTTATGATGCTTTCTATTGGGCTACAATCACGCTGGCCACAGTTGGTTATGGCGATTTGTATCCCGTCTCCAACCTGGGCAAAACACTCAGCATCATCTCTTCCCTGTTCGGAATCGCCACCATCGCTCTGCCGTCAAGTATTATCACCGCAGGATACATGCAGGAGTTGAACCGGCGCATGAAGACGAAAAAAGGTGAACCGGAAGGAAAAACGGAAACAGAAAACGAAATTCAAGACAATTTCATTAACCACTAACCCGAAAATCGTAACATCTTCATCTCAGCAACCGTCTCATGATTCTCAGCGACAATCAGGCCAAGCTTGAGGTCGATTATTTGTAGTTTCAAATACAAATCGTACCTTTGCGGCCATGAAAGCACTCGCCAACGGCATAACGATTATCCGGATTCTCTGTAGCATCATACTATTGTTTTGTCCAGCGTTTTCGTCGGCTTTTTACGCCTTATACCTCACTGCCGGAGTTTCCGATATGGTGGATGGCTGGGTCGCGAGACGAACTCATACAGCAAGCGAGTTGGGTGATAAGTTGGACACGATTGCAGATATTGTTTTTGTCATCGTTTGTCTGGTGAAGCTGCTTCCTATTCTGGACATCCCCGTTTGGCTCTGTATTTGGATAGGTGTCATCGCTTTAATTAAAATCATCAATATCATTTCTGGTTTTGTCGTTCAAAAACAATTCGTTGCGGTTCACAGCACAATGAACAAAGTTTCGGGATTGCTGCTGTTTATCCTCCCGTTGACAATTTCCTTCATCGATTTAAAATACACCGGGGCAGTAGTTTGCTTTTTTGCTACCTTTGCAGCCATTCAGGAAGGACATTTCATAAGAACAAATAAAACCGTATAGTGAACTATTATGAAGACTATCGTATTAAACACATTGGGTGAGGAAGTTTTGGAACAGATAAGGACACTGATTCCACAGAAAGATGGCGATGTGGAAATCATCGACACCTCCGACATGAAGATTGCGCATTGCATGGGCTGCAACCAGTGCTGGCTCAAGACACCCGGCATTTGCGCCATCAAGGACGATTATGAAGACATCCTCAAAAAGCTGATACAAGCCGAAAACCTATGGATTGTTTCCGATACACATTTCGGCTTTCTGAGCCACAAGGGAAAACGGCTGATGGACCGCATTATGCCCATGCTGAACATGACGCTCGGCTTCCGCGACGGATGGATGCGGCACGAGTTGCGCTACCACGCTCTGAACATCGGCCTTCTGTACAAAGGTGCTGCCGAACAGTCGATGATGGAAGACTGGTGCAAGCGTACCGCTGCAAATATAGGCGGGCATTCTATAGGGGCTATCGCTCTGAAAGAAACGCCTGACAGGATTCAAAATCCACACCTCACAACACTAAACTCTCAACTCTCCCACCTGGTCATCATCAACGGCAGCCCACGTGTGGAAAAGTTCAGCAACACGGACAAGATTATCCATTCATTCACCAAAGGACTGGAAAAAGCTGGCATCACTTGGGAACTCCACAACCTCTCCAACCGCAATGAATGGAATGCTGCTCGCGAAGCCTTCCTTACCCATGAGCGCACCCTTATCGCCTTCCCACTTTATGTGGAGTGCGTGCCTGGCCTGATGCTGGAGTTTTTAGAGACGCTACCTGTCGAACGAACGCAAAAAGGCGAGATTTCTTTCCTCCTTCATGGAGGCATGGACGAAGGGAATGAGTATCGTTTATGCGAGCGTTTCCTAAAGGAATTGCCCGCACAACTCGGCTGTAGCTACGGAGGAAGCCTGATTCACGGAGGCAGTTTTCTGATTCGCACTTCCAAGCCCGACATGGCCGCAAAAATGGTGGCACCCTACGCAAAAATGGGGCGTCTGTTTGCGCAGAAAGGCAATTTTCTCACTCCCAAAGTCGCCAAGTTCACCGGTCCGGAACAGTACCCTTGGATAGTGCGCAAGTTAATTAGTCTGGCGTTTTTGGCCAAAATAAATAAAGGTTTCGAAGAATTTGCCCAAGGTTGGGGCTGCACCCGCCCATTGGACGACAAACCATTTTGAGATAGGCGCAGGAAAGGAGAATTTCAAATGGATTTAAGCGCACTCGAAAGGGACTTTTCCTGATGGTTTGTTTTATCCCGCTTATTTTGAGCAGGCTTTAGTTGAAGATTTTTTGTTTGGTTTGCATTTGAAAAAGTCTTATTTTTGCACCTTTTAAAAATCATCTGATACTATGAATACAAACAATGGTAACAAAGGCTATTTGTACAGCATCGTGCTGGTGGCTGTTCTCGGCGGACTGCTCTTTGGCTATGACACTGCCGTCATCTCAGGGGCAGAAAAAGGGTTACAGGCGTTTTTCCTCGGTGCCACCGACTTCCAATACAGCGACTTCATGCACGGTTTTACCTCAAGTAGCGCTTTGATAGGCTGTATCATAGGAGCTCTGCTTAGCGGCCTGCTGGCCACTCAACTCGGTCGTAAAAAGTCGTTGGTGCTGGCAGGAGTGCTTTTCTTCGTGTCGGCATTAGGTTCGATGCGTCCTGAATTTCTCTTCTTCGAGAAGGGCGTTCCGACGCTGAGTCTTCTGTGGATGTTTAACTTCTATCGTGTCATTGGCGGTATGGGAGTGGGACTGGCATCAGCCATTTGTCCCATGTACATCGGCGAGATTTCCCCTGCATCGAAACGCGGACAGTTGGTGAGTTGGAACCAGTTCGCCATCATTTTTGGGCAGTTGGTTGTATATTTTGTCAACTTTTTGATATTGGGAAGCCACACTAATCCCGTCATCGAGCAGATCGGGCATGGTTTCAACCAAGTCGCCGCTGGCAGCGACCCATGGACCATCGAAACCGGGTGGCGTTATATGTTTGGGTCCGAGGCCATCCCCGCAGCTATTTTCACCATTTTGATTTGCTTTGTGCCTGAGTCGCCACGCTATTTGGTGATGGTCGGCAGGAACGACCGGGCCTTAGGCATCTTGTCGCGCATCAATGGTACGGCCCAAGCGCAGGAAATTCTCTCCGACATAAAGAGCACTGTAACCGTTCGCACCGAGCGCCTCTTCACCTACGGATGGCTTGTTATCTTCATCGGTGTGATGCTTAGTGTGTTCCAGCAAGTGGTTGGTATTAATGCCGTGCTCTATTATGCGCCGCGCATTTTTGGCGACATGGGTCTTTCCAACCCGATGTTCAACACCGTGATGATGGGCGTTGTGAACATCCTCTTTACTTTAGTGGCCATCTTCACCGTTGAGCGTTGGGGACGTAAGCCTCTGCTTATCACTGGCTCATTAGGAATGGCTTTGGGTGCATTTGGTGTAGCGCTGACTTTTGGTAAGGCAGGTCTGGAGCTTGTCGCGATGGTAAGCATTATGCTCTACAGCGCATCGTTCATGTTTTCTTGGGGTCCCATCTGCTGGGTGCTTATCTCGGAGATTTTCCCCAACACAGTCCGCGGTACTGCCGTCGCCATTGCCGTTGCCGCCCAATGGATATTCAACTTCATCGTCAGCAGCACCTTTGTGCCGATGTTCAATATGCATATTACCGCGGGTGATGACTTCGGTCACTGGTTTACCTATGGTCTTTATGGTGTGATGTGCATCGTTGCAGCAGTCTTCGTTTGGCGCCTCGTGCCTGAAACCAAGGGCAAGACGCTGGAGGATATGAGTCGCTTGTGGAAGAAGAAAAGTTGAGGACTTGGAGTCAGTTGAAAGTATAAAGTTGCAAGTGTTATGAGTTATTTATTAGGAATAGACTTAGGCAGCAGCAGTGTGAAAGTGTCGCTGGTGGAAGCCGAAAGTGGCGAGTGCAAGGCATCAGCGTATTGGCCAGAGACCGAGGCACCCATCAAGGCTTTGCAGCCTGGCTGGGCTGAGCAGAAATCCGACGACTGGTGGCATTATTTCAAAATGGCCTTGCAAAAAGCCAATTCAAAACTTAACTCATCACTTTCAAAGCCCAACATAATCGAGGCCATTGGCATCAGCTACCAGATGCATGGACTTGTCTGTCTCGACAAGGATTTTCAGCCTTTGCGTGACGCCATCATCTGGTGCGACTCACGTGGTGTGCCATACGGCAAACATGCCCCAATACCAGGCAATTTCACCGCTTCGAAGCTGGCATGGGTGAAAGAAAACGAGCCCGCTTTGTTTGATAAGATACACTACATCATGCTTCCAGGCGACTACTTGGCTTTGCGCCTTACGGGAACACCTGCCACCACCGCCTGTGGACTGAGCGAGATGATGTTATGGGACTTCAAAGCAAATGACGTCTCATCATCTATGATGGATTACTTCGGCTTTTCTAAAAGCATTCTACCGCCATTGGTGCCCACCTTTGGCGAGCAGGGACGCGTGAGTGCCAGAACTGCTGCCGAGTTGGGGCTTCATGAGGGCATCCCAGTAACTTACAGGGCAGGCGACCAGCCCAACAATGCCCTCTCGCTAAATGTCTTCAACCCTGGCGAGATTGCAGCCACAGCTGGCACCTCTGGGGTTGTCTATGGAATAGTGCAGAATGAAGAATGCAGAACGAAGAATGAAATCAACACATTCTTGCATGTCAACCACAATCTCGGCCTGATGCATTGCATCAACGGTTGTGGCATCCTCAATTCGTGGTTACGGCACAATTTGGCTGCCGACCTGTCGTATGGTCAGATGAACGACCTCGCTGCCACCGTTCCAGTTGGTAGCGAAGGTGTCAGTATCATCCCCTTTGGCAACGGAGCTGAACGTGTGCTGGGAAACAAGGATATCGGTTCCTCCATACACGGCCTCAACTTCAACCGCCACAACCGTGCTCACCTGCTGCGTGCCGCTCAGGAAGGAATCGCCTTTGCCTTTATGTACGGTATGGAACTTATGGGCGACATCAAAGAAATTCATGCCGGCCACGCCAATATGTTCCTCTCTCCACTCTTCCGTGATACATTGGCCACTATCAGCGGTGCCACTATCAGCCTGTTTGACACTGATGGAAGCGTTGGAGCCGCCCGTGGTGCAGGACTTGGCTCAGGCATCTACGCCAACGAAAACGAAGCCTTTGCCCCACTCCACCAGCTGGCCACCGTCGAACCTCGTAAAGATTATATGAATCCATTAAAGGATACATACCAACATTGGAAATCATTATTAGAACTATCATTAACCTTTAACCATTAACCAATATTTCATGGCAAGTAATCCTGACTTCGTACAATATATCGTCGAACAGTGCGGTGGAGCGGGCGAGATTACGGCCCGCAAAATGATGGGCGACTATTGCGTCTATTGCAATGGCAAAGTATTCGGTCTGGTGTGTGACAACGGCTTCTATGTGAAGCCCACCGACACGGGACGTGCCTTACTGAAAGTCGAAGACATGCGACCGCCCTACGATGGCGCAAAGCCCTACTTCTACATCGAGGATGTGGATGACCGCAACTATCTGGCGGCATTGGTGAAGTCCACCTGTGCTGCCCTACCTGATTCCAAACCAAAGAAGAAGAAAGTATGAAGCAATTGAAAGAAATAGCAGGATATCTGCTTGGTGGGCTGCTCTTTGTAGCTCTGATACCCGCTGTGATGTGGTTTGCATCGGGAATGCCTGTACTGGGTCATGTAGGTGCGATGAAAGCCATCATCATCGGCATTCTGACTATAGGCGGTTTGTCTCTGAGCGTATGGACCATCATCTACATGCGTCGATGCGGCAAAGGCAACCCCATGGACGCCTTCGGACATGAGGTTGCACCGCGCACACAACATCTGATGACTGACGGTCCTTATCGCCTCAACCGCAACCCGATGCTGACAGGTACCCTTACCTATCTTGCCGGATGGGCGGTGTGGCTGTGGTGTTGGCAAGCCTGTTTGGTATGGGCAGTTTTCTTCGTCATAATGTTCGTGCAGGTACTTAGCGAAGAAAGCCGTCTCCGCCGCGATTTCGGTGAGGAGTATGAGGCATACTGCCGCAAAAGACGGCGTTTTTAGAAATTTAAAATTAAATAATATATGGCAAAAGAATTTTTCCCTCAAATCGGCATAATTCCCTTCGAGGGAATAGAAAGTAAGAATGTATTGGCATTCCATTATTATGAGCCCGAACGTGTAGTGCTGGGCAAGAAGATGAAAGACTGGATGCGCTTCGCGATGGCCTGGTGGCACTCGCTTGGTCAGGCCAGCGGCGACCCTTTCGGCGGACAAACACGCTCTTATGAATGGGACAAAGCCACCGACCCCATCCAACGCGCCAAGGACAAAATGGACGCTGGTTTCGAGTTGATGGACAAACTCGGCATCCACTTCTTCTGTTTCCACGATGTGGACCTCGTTGAAGAGGGTGCCACGGTGGAGGAATACGAGGAACGCATGCGCATCATCACTGACTATGCGTTGGAGAAGATGCGTCAGTATCCCGACATCCATCTGCTGTGGGGCACCGCCAACGTCTTCGGCCACAAGCGTTACATGAACGGCGCCGCCACCAATCCAGACTTCGATGTGGTGGCCCGTGCCGTGGTACAAATCAAAAACAGCATCGACGCCACTATCAAGCTCGGCGGTGAGAACTACGTCTTCTGGGGCGGCCGCGAGGGTTACATGAGCCTGCTCAACACCGACCAAAAGCGTGAAAAAGACCACCTCGCCATGATGCTCACCAAAGCCCGTGACTACGGTCGCGCCCACGGTTTCAAGGGCACCTTCCTCATCGAGCCCAAGCCTATGGAACCCATGAAGCACCAGTACGACGTGGACACCGAGACCGTCATTGCCTTCCTACGCGCTCATGGATTGGACAAGGATTTCAAGGTAAATATTGAAGTCAACCATGCCACGCTTGCAGGACATACCTTCGAGCATGAGCTGGCCTGCGCTGTAGATAACGGCATGTTGGGCAGCATCGATGCCAACCGCGGTGACATGCAAAACGGCTGGGACACCGACCAGTTCCCCATTGACAACTATGAACTGACACAAGCTTGGATGGAGATCATCCGTGGAGGAGGCTTCACCACTGGTGGGACTAACTTTGATGCCAAGTTGCGCCGCAACAGCACCGACCCCGAGGACATCTTCATCGCCCATATCAGTGGCATGGATGCCATGGCACGCGCATTGCTCAGTGCTGCTGACATCTTCGAGCACAGTGAACTGCCAGCCATGAAAAAAGCCCGCTATGCCTCCTTCGACAGTGGCATTGGTCGTGAATTCGAGGAGGGCAAACTCAGCTTCGAACAAATCTACGACTATGGCAAGCATGTTGGCGAGCCAAAGACCACCAGCGGCAAGCAAGAGAAGTACGAGACGCTCGTTGCACTCTACGCAAAGTAATATTCGTTTTGGATGAACACCATCGCCTGTTCATCATTGGGAAATACAATCATTAAAAAGACACGCTATGAAAAATATCATTTTTATTATTGGCTCGCTGCGTAAGCAATCATTCAATCGACAGTTGGCCAAAATTGCAGAACATATACTGGCTGACCGTCTCAGCATCACATACCTCGAATTTGAAGACGTTCCGCTGATGAATCAGGACTTGGAGACTTCAGTTCCGACCGCGGTAAGCCGTGTGCGCCAGCAGATTCTGAATGCCGACGGCATTTGGATTTTCACGCCGGAATACAATTTCAGTTATCCTGGCCTGCTGAAGAACCTTTTCGACTGGCTCTCGCGCCCGATGGATATGAGCAATTTCGCCAATCCTTCGGCTGTTGTGGGCAAGAAAATCACGGTAAGCGGTGCCGGTGGCAAGAACCAGACCGCCTCATGTCGCGCCAAACTGAACGAACTTTTAGAGTTCATAAAAATGGACGTTATGAAAGAGCCGCAAACGGGCATTGCTCTCGGCGTGGAGGCTTGGACCAAAGGCGAGTTCCACCTTACCGACGAGCAGATGGCTCAACTGAAGGAGCAGGCGGAGCAGTTTGTGAAGTTTACGGAGTTGTAAAGATGTTGATGAAAAAATGAAAAAGTACAAATCACCTATAATCATATTTGCCGTATTTGAAGCCATAGCCATATCACTCTGGCTGGCAACGGGAAATCTGTTCTATTTGCTCAACTTCACCTACATTGGCCTCTGTATCGGAATCGGTGGAATCTTGCAGGCAGCGGGAAAGAAATACGCCCGCGAGTTCGTCCAGTTCGGCGTTGGCGCCTACATTCTCGTCTTTCTCGGTTTGATTTGCAAGGAAAACATGCAGATTGAAGGCTTCTGGTACTATCTGTTTTCCGGTGTGGTTGGTGCTGGCGTGTTGCATTATCTTATCGCCAAGATCTTCGGACCGATGCTTTTCGGCCGCGGCTGGTGCGGCTACGCCTGTTGGACAGCCATGATTCTCGACCTTCTCCCCTTCAAACAGCCACAGGGCCCAAGAAAGAAGATAGGCTTCATACGATATATCGTGTTCGCCTTATCGTTAATCCTTGTCCTCCTGCTGTTCCATTTTGACAAAGCCAACAAGCACACAATGTTCATGCTGTTCCTCATCGGCAACTTGGTCTATTACGTGGTCGGCATCACCCTCGCTGTGGTGTTTAAGGACAACCGCGCCTTCTGCAAATATATCTGCCCTATCACGGTCTTCCTCAAACCGATGAGTTATTTTTCTCTGCTCCGCATCCACTGCGATGAAAGCAAATGCATCAACTGTGGCAAATGCCTAAAGGTCTGCCCAATGGAAGTCGAAGTGAACAACGATTCCCGCAAGCGCAAAAACGCAACCGAATGCATCCTGTGCCACAAATGCACTAAAGAATGTCCTGTGAAAGCTCTTAAATAATTACTTAATAATTACTTATATGAAAACAAAAACATTATTATCTATTGCATTATCGATACTGATTGGTTTCGTCGGATGCCATTCCAACCAAAAACAATCTGACTATTGCACCGTCAAGGGTACCGTGAAAGGACTAAAAGACGGCACAAAACTTGAACTGCTGGATGAGTTCCAGCATTTTAAAGTGATAGCGACTACCACTGTAAAAGATGGAGCCTTCGAGTTTCATCCCAACATTTCCGCACCAACCCATGTGTATCTATACACCAAAGATGAGGACCAATTGAAAGATTTCATCCTTGAACCGGGGACCATTCTCGTGGAAGTGGATGCCACTGATGAAGACGATTACGGTACCGGAGCCATTGGCACTCCTTCTAACGACGTGGATCGCAGATGTAAAGCATTTTTCGATAGTGGAAACCGGGAGGCTGCCAATGCCTTAATGGATTCGGTTCTTAATGCCGAACAAACAGGAGCGTTGGCGTTGGATATAGTCAGCAACAGGTGCAATTCTTCGGCACAGGGGTTGGACGCTTTGAACCGCTTGTCGCCCGAATTGGCCAATTTGGACTTTGTCGCCGAATTGAGGGAAGAATTGACACGCCGCCTGAAGACCGAACCTGGTGGAATGTACATCGATATGGAGTATCCTGATGTGGACGGCAACCTTATCAGCTTGAGTTCAGTGGTTAACAACCCTGCCAACCGTTATATTCTCGTTGATTTCTGGGCCACCTGGTGTAGTGGATGCGTAGAAACTCTGCCTAAATTAGTGGAGCTATACGCAAAATATCATGATAAAGGTCTTGAGATATACGGTATGTCTGCCGATACTAAAGGACGTTACGAATTATGGAAATCCTGTCTCGCCGAAAAAAATATGACATGGGTCAACGTTTGTGACTTCAGCGGAGGAAGAAAAGACTCTAAAGCCCGGTACGATTATGCTCTTGATGCTTATCCTTGCACGTTGCTAATCGAAGGCCAAACAGGCGTGATCATCGCCCGTGACAAAGGACCTGACGAATTGGATGCGATGCTCGCCGAGTTGTTACAAGATTGAATCAAAAGATGAAAACAAGAGTTTTTAGAATTATCGCCGTCTTCTTGTTGGTGTTGACATCGTTGTCGGCAACAGCCCAAGTAATGGATTTCACGGACTTCACCCTTTCCCGTCACGATTTTGTGGATACCATCAAGGTCGAGATTGTCGATGGTGCAGTGATTGTTCCGGTGGAAATTGACGGAGAACTCAAACGTATGATGTTCGACACGGGATCAGAGTATGGATTTTGGATCGCGGGCGATGAGGCTTGGATGCAACCATCAGGCGATAACATAACGATTACCGATTCCCAAAACACAAAGCATAAAATTCCCATCTTTATGGTCCCATCGATGACGTTGGGCTCCACCGTTATTACTGGTTACCCTATCATCGCACAAGAAGAGATGAACGAAATTTTATGCGGAAAGTTCGATGGCGGCTTGGGCTTTAACCTTGTCGCCAAAGGCCTGTCGTTCAAGCTCGACACGAAAGACAGCCTGCTGATCATGACCGACCGCAAGCGCTTCTTTGCCAAAGAGGAGAAAGGACAACCTACGCTGAAATATCTCGAGGACGACGTGCCAAGGGTGAAGGTGGGTTTTCCCTTCGTTCGTGCCAAAATGCTCTTTGATACGGGATGGCTCGGAGGCTGGTTCGACTTTCCTGAATATTGGCTGAAGCGCTGGTCGAAAAACGACGAGAAGATGCAGCAAACCATCGACGGGCTGACAGTGCAGAGGGACACCTCGGTTGTTGCGCAATATGGCTTTTTTGGCCGTTCCGCGGACACCATCTCATATAGGACACTTCGCATCCCCACTGTGAAGTTGGACGGTCTTACGCTCAAAGACGTGTGGCTGTCGACAAACTCCCATAGCATGAAAACAGGTTCGGCTTTGTTAAAACACAATTCTCTGATTATCAATGCGCATAAGAAGCGCCTTGTGCTTCTTCCGCATGATGGAAACCTTGAGCAAGTAGTGAAAAACGAGGGAAATGGGGTCAATTTTATCGCAGCATCTGAAAACGATAGCCTTGGGGCAATACAGGCAGTGGTGCGCAATGGCTCGAAGGCCTACCGAAAGGGAATCCGCACGGGTGACTATTTGGTCACCGCCAATGGGACGCCAATTGACGACCTTTGCACCTACGTCATGTTATTAGATAAAGAGAAGGTGACAAGCATGGTGTTCCGCACTCCTGAAGGTGAAACAAAAGAGGTAGAATGGTAAAGATTATTCTAACAACATGAAAGAAACTGAATCAGACTGGCAAGAATGCTACCTGCTTGTGGGCATGTCACCCGACCATCCGTGACCTAGATCCCAGTGCTCATCATACACAAATTCGAAGTATGGCAGCGAGAACTCCTGTTCCAGCAGTTCAGACAACTCATCTTGAATAGGCTCAGCCCAATGGCCTACCAAAACAATGAACTTGTCGATTGTCCATGTCACGCGTCCGCGTGGAATCTGCGTATAATCGCCCTTGAATTTCGTATCTGAATGTTTGGCTTGTGCGCGGAAATACTCCCTGGCCCACACTTGCCGATGCAGTTGTGGGTAATTGATAAACGGCTTCCCTTTGACGGCAGCCTCTTCCACTTCGCGTGGTGTCAGTTCTTTCTTGCGTACTCCGAAAAGGGTATGGTCATTGGGGTCGTACCAAAATATACCCACTGAAGGCATCTGTTCGTCGAACGACTTCATATCCTCCATTTGAGCTTTATGCTGTTCTTCTGTCAAATTGGTCATATTGAGGTGTTCTTAAATCTTTGGTTTTCAAGGATACGATGCAAAGTTAGACATTTTTTTCATAATAAGTTTCATTTTGTAGATTATTAGTATTTTTGCTCTGATTAACTTACAGATATATATTCCAAACATCCAAAATATGAATGCACTCCATATCAATGGCAGCCCACACGCTAACGGCTGCATTTACACCGTACTGAACATCATAGCGAAGAAACTGGAAAACAAAAAACACATCATCACCTTCCTTCTGATGCTCGCATCGATGGTCACATTTGCCCAAAACAAAGTTCAGTCCACCACTACCCTGCTCGGTTCTTGGTCAGGCAAACTTGACTTAGGCGTAGCAAATCTGACGCTGGTATTTAATCTTGAGCAGGCCGACGGCTACGTGACAGTGACGATGGATAGCCCCGACCAGAGTGTCAAAGGCATCGGTTGCTATAAGGATTTTCTGTCGGATGATTCTTTGGCAGTATCGGTAAAGCAGCTCAACCTCACTTACGCAGCACGGCTAAAAGATGGCAAACTCGACGGAACGTTCACCCAAAATGGCATGTCTCTTCCGCTGGTGCTGATAAAGGGTGAAGAAGTGCTTAATCGTCCGCAGACACCAAAGCCGCCATTTCCATACGAGACAGAAGAGGTGACGTTCAGAAATGAAAGTGACGGTGCCACACTGGCCGGAACTCTAACGTGGCCTGTAGGATACAACGCAAAGTCAGAAAAGAAACCCATTGTTCTCTTGTTTGTTACGGGCAGTGGTGAGGAGAACCGGGACGAAGAAATCTTCGACCATAAGCCATTCCTCGTCATTGCCGACTATCTGGCACGTCAGGGAATTGCTTCGCTACGCTACGACGACCGCGCCACGGGTGCATCCGTAGGTGGCGATTTGAAGAATGCCACGAGCGAGGACTTCGCTCGTGATGCAGCTGCAGGACTGGAATATCTGCGTAGCCTCAAAGCATTCTCTAAAGTCGGACTAATTGGTCATAGCGAAGGCGGACTGATAGGCTTCATGCTTGCTGCACAAGGAAAGACAGACTTCCTCGTTTCGTTAGCTGGGCCTGGTGTAAAGGGCGACACGCTTATAGCATCACAACAAAACCGCATGGTTGAAATATATGGAGGAAAAGGCACCATGACCGCCGACTCAGTACGACATTCGCCGGAAATCCAGCAAGTTCCTTGGTATAAGTGGTTTATAGACTATGACCCATCTGCCAACATTGCCGCCACACGCTGCCCTGTATTCGCGCTCAACGGTGACCGCGACTTTCAGGTCATTTCCTCTCTCAACCTTACCGCCATCGAGCGGCTATTACCTAAGTCAAAGAAGAACGTGACGAAGGAATACGCCGGACTCAACCACCTTTTCCAACACTGCAATACCGGTCTTATGAACGAGTACCGTCAGATAGAAGAGACTATATCACCCGAGGTTCTCAGCGATATTGCAGAATGGATAAATGCCTTGAAATAATACAATCCATCTTTACACTTGCCGCATACAAAACAAGTAATCCGATTCGTTATTGAGGCTTTATGGTTAAAGTATAATAACGAATCTTGTTACTTCGTCACTTGTGATATAATAACGGCTATGTTGCTTACAAACATATTCACAGCCATAGCCAGCAAAATAACACCAAAAAATTTGCGGATGATGAATATCATATTGTTGCCTAACAGACGCTGAATCTTGTCAAGATACTTGATTACCATATAGTCCAAAATAATATTCAACAGCAATCCCAGCAGAATGTTACATGTGGCGTGGTCTGCACGGAGGGAAAGCAGGGCGGTAATGGCTCCCGGACCGGCAATAAGCGGAAAAGCGACAGGCACAACACTCACACTGCTACTGTTTGGCTCGTTTTTGATGATGTCGCGCCCCAACACCATCTCAACCGCCAAAATGAACAGAACAAACGCGCCAGCTACTGCAAAAGAGGCCGAATTGATGCCAAACAGCCTTAATAGGGCATCACCGGCAAAGAAGAAGAGCAGAAAAAGCCCCAAAGCCGTGAGGCAGGCTTGCGCCGCCTTGATGTTCTGTTGTTTCTCCCGGATACTAATGAAAATGGGGATAGACCCAAAAATGTCAATGATGGCGAACATCACAATAAATGAGCCGAAGATCTCTACAAAATTAATCTTTCCCATATCATCCTATAGTTTGCCGTTGTTGCTTTCCAACTGTTTGCGATTCCGTCCGATATATAGAAAATACAAGAATAGGTCAAAACTAACCAATAAGGCATTAAATACATATAGCCATATTACTATATCCCTGCTATACAATAGTTTATGGATAATACCAAAGATATATCCCAAGATAACAAGAGACATGAAAAGCGGGCTTTTACCTATGACTATCTTGGTGCGAAGCGACTTTGCGATGGACACCGGCCAGCTAATCGCAAAGCAACAGAGGAACAAGACCTCCCAAATACTGAAATTTACCATAATTACTTTAATTAAATGATATTGGTTTTGCAAATGTAATGATAATGTGGTCCAAAACGTTTGAAGGCTGCCTCATCAAGCATCTCCTGGAACTGTGGGTGTGCCACCGAGATGATAAGTTTGGCACGTTCTTGCAACGAGCGACCATATAGGTTCACAGCGCCGTATTCTGTGACGAACCAGTGGATGTGGTTGCGTGTGGTGACAGCACCTGAACCCAAGTCCAATGTGGGTACAATCTTGTTGATACCCTTGCGTGTTGTGGAAGGCATTGCGATGATGGCCTTGCCACCTATGGAGCGCGAAGCGCCATAGACGTAATCGATCTGTCCACCTACACCAGAATAAATGCGCTCGCCCAAGGAGTCGGCACAAACTTGTCCCGACAAGTCAATCTGAATGCCAGAGTTTATGGAAGTCATCTTGGGTTGTTGTGCGATGATGAAGGGGTCGTTGGTGTATTCCACGTCCATCAGCAACACTTCGTGATTGCCATCGATGAAATTGTAAATTTTCTGTGAACCCATCACAAAAGTTGAGACTATTTTGCCTTTGTTGAGCTTCTTGTTGTTGCCCGTGATAACGCCCTCCTTTAGTCTTCTCAACTTCATTGGGTTCAGGCATGTCAACGGTGAGTAATGAAGTGTCATCTTCTACAAAGACATTGATTCTACTGATATGTACCAAAGCATCGCCGAAGGTTCGGGGCACATACTTGTTGACCACGGCAATGACGAACTCAGCACTCTCCATGGCGGCTAATGTGGCATCCACTGACGGCCCCAAAGAGACGTATCCGAACTTGTCAGGCGGACACACCTGAATCATCGCCACATTGCACTTGATATAACGCTCACGATAGAGTTTTGAGGTCTCGCCAAGAAAAACGGGAATGTAGTCCGCCAATCCTTTCTGCACACTCTCCCTCACATTGGATCCGACGAAAAAGGCGTTGTGCTGGAAGATGCCTTCAAATTCCGGCTGTACGTAAGGAGCGGCGCCTTCAGTGTGAAGGTGATGGATGTAAACATTTTTCAATTCACCGGCACGTCCCCGGTCGCATAGCGCTTTAACCAAACATTGCGGCACATTCGACACCGAGCTGATGTGGACATGGTCGCCCGACTTGATGACTTTGACGGCTTCCTCGGCCGTAACTGCTTGATACTGTTTCTTCATAAACACAATTGTTACATGTTCAACTTAAAAACAGCAGCAATAGGACAAAATGAGAAAAAGAAACGGGAAATCCGTTTCACTTTGATTCCCACGCTTTTGTTCCCGAAAGCTGCGAATATAGGATACAGGCAGGTCTTCTGGCTTGTTCAAACCAGCGACGTCTTCCCGACACAAGGTCAGTGACGTTGATGCCGCAGGTCTATCATTGAACTTACAGCTACGGGCATAGCTCCTGATTTCCACAGGATTCCCTATTAATCTTTTGGAACCTGAATCCGGCGACAAAAATACATAATTAAATAGATTCAACTGGCAAATTTTGAAAATATTGTCGAATTATGTGAAAGCAGTATGTCAGAAATAGTTGTACTTTTGCAAACAGATTCCAACATAAATATCCCGAGCGCGAAATGCGTAAGGACATGAACTATATCAGGTAAAAAAATGAAATAAATAACACTATGCAGAACTTTAATTACATGACTCCAACACGCCTTATTTTTGGCAAGGGCGTTGTCGAGAAACTGCCTAAGGTGATGGAGCAGTTCGGAAAGAGAATACTTCTCACCTACGGCGGTGGGAGCATCAAGAAAATAGGACTATACCAGAAAGTGATGGAACTGCTGAAAGGGTACGAAATCGTGGAACTTGGCGGCATCCAGCCCAACCCAAAATATGACCCCAGCGTATTGGACGGTGTACGCCTGTGCAAAGAACATAATGTGGATGTAATCCTTTCAGTGGGCGGAGGTTCAGTGCTCGACTGCTCGAAGGCTATCGCCGCCGGAGCCTGCTATGATGGCGACCCGTGGGACCTCATCACCTACAAAGTAAAAGCGAAGGCAGCCCTGCCTATAGTCGATATCATAACCCTCGCCGCAACAGGTAGCGAATACGATGCCGGCGGCGTCATCTCACGCACCGAGACCAACGACAAAATAGGCTATATTGACTCGCTGCTTTACCCGCGCGTCTCGTTTCTTGACCCCACCTACACTTTTACTGTAAGCCGCAAACAAACCGCTGCCGGTATCGCCGATGCGATGAACCACACCATCGAGCAGTACTTCGCTGCCGACACCACCCTACTCAACGATGGTTTCTGCGAGTCAATGCTGCGCTCGCTGATGGTCAACGGTCGCAAATGTTTAGAAAACCCGGAAGACTACACTGCACGCGCCGAAATGATGCTCTGCTGCACCTACGGATGCAACGGTATCCTATCGCTCGGCAATAGCCCTTCAGGTTGGCCCTGTCATGGAATCGAGCACGCTCTGAGCGCTTACTACGACATCACACACGGCGAAGGCCTGGCCATCATCACCCCACGCTGGATGCGTCATATCCTCAACGAGAAGACCATCGACCGTTTCGTGAAATATGGCGTCAACGTATTCGGCATCGATTCCACGCTGCCTAAGCAAGAAATTGCCGAGAGAGCCATCAACGAGACCTACCGTTTCTTCGAGAGCATCAACATTCCGATGCACTTGCGCGAAGTGGGTATCGATGACAGCCGCCTCGACGAAATGGCACACCACATCGCTGTCAACGAAGGACTGGAGAACGCATACGCACCGCTGACTGAGCAGGACATCAAAGAGATTTTGGTGGCATCGTTGTAAAAATAGGATATCTGCAAGTGGGTGCTCCTATTCATCGGGAAGAATCACCACACGCATTCCAACAAAAGCATATTTTTCCTTCAAGTCGTCCAAATCATCGTTCCGGAGGCGAATGCACCCCTCGCTGCCCCTACCCGGCACCGAACTCTCGTTGTTGGTGCTCCCATGAATGCCAATACCCGAAAAGCCAGGCGTGTCCAAGCGCAGGAACCAGTTGCCGTATGCCAAAATCGAGCCACGACCATCTCCAAAATCATGATACCAATTGGAGGCGTCTTGTATCTGTATGATAGTGAAAGGATTATCAAAAGAGCATTCCGGCGTGCGCATATCTTTTCTCTTTTGTTTCTGCCCTTTATTGAGTGCCACGCAAACAGGATAATGCACCCGCTTTACGGTATCATCGCCCACCACCTCGCAGACATAAAGCCTGTATTCAGGCTTCGAGACAAGTATAAAACAGTTCATTTTGTCAACAACTTCCGAATAGAAAGTTGCACTATCAGGCTTAATAGAGTCAATACTTCCTACGGCAACTTCCGTTGTATCCACACTTGAAGTTTCACTATGTTCCTCGGCAGCTCTGACCGATGAATAGCCGCACGATGTCATGAGGAACATAGCCATTAACAAACAAAATATAATAGTCAATTTATTCATTGTAAGATATCATAGTCATTTATCGAGTACAAAGATATATTTTTTTATGAAATGGACAAAAATGTCTCTTACATGATTATCTTTGTAGCTGATATAGAAACTATCACTATATTCCAAGTCATGAAAACCTCACATCTTTGTATTATCGCCATCCTCACGATATATGCGCTTTTGCCTACTTCCGTTTCAGCGCAAAACGGACATCCTGCCGATTTCCATGAAAGATACACCTTGAAAGAAGTGGTGGTGCTGAGCCGGCACAACATCCGCTCCCCTATTTCGGGCAAACGCTCTACGCTGATGCGCATCACTCCACACAAATGGTTCATGTGGTCTTCTGCACCAGGCGAACTTTCGTTGCGCGGTGGCGTGTTGGAAACAATGATGGGACAGTATTTCCGGAAGTGGCTCGTCAACGAAGGACTGATAGATGAACATGAAATCCCCGAAGAAAGCACCATACGGTTCTACGCCAACTCCTTACAGCGCACGGTGGCAACGGCACAATTTTTTTCGTCAGGGATGCTGCCTTTGGCCAACATCCACATCGAACGCCATTGCGATATAGGAAGAATGGACCCTGTATTCAATCCACAACTCACACAAGTGGATGAAAAATTCAGGGCTGATGCAATGAAACAGTTTGAAGCCATGGGAGGCGAAAATGGACTGAACGGCATCAGTGAGAAGATGTCGGAAAACTTCCGTCTCCTTGAAGAGGTGCTCGACATGAGCCAAAGCGAAGCCTGCCGCAACGGCGCCACCTGTTGCTTTCATACCGATGACCTTATTATTCATCTGGTACAAAACCGTGAACCTGCTTTAGGCGGCTCATTCCGGTTGGCATGTCAGGCCGCCGATGCACTCGTGCTGCAATATTATGAAGAGGCTGACGACCTTAAGGCTTCTTTCGGTGACACGCTGACTACCAATGAATGGATGAAAATTTCGGAAATTAAGGACTGGTACGGCGATGTACTCTTCACCGCTCCCATCGTAGCTCGTCAGGTTGCCCGCCCGCTGCTGCAGACGATACTCGACGAATTGCAAAAGGATGACAGGAAATTCACATTTCTCTGCGGCCATGACTCCAATATAGGCAGCGTACTAGCAGCGCTCAACGTCGAAGAGTACCTTCTGCCACAAACCATCGAGAGAAAAACACCGATAGGCGCCAAGCTCGTCATAGAAAAATGGGAAGATAAGGAAGGGCAGAATTTCACCTGCGTCCGCCTCGTTTATCAAAGCACGGAACAACTGCGCCAGATGAGTCTCCTTGACTTGGACAACCCTCCAGTCTCATTCCCGATACGTTTCAACGGATTAGAACCCAATGCGGATGGATTGGTCCCCCTGGAAGCGTTCCTGCAACACATCGAGACGGTCATCAACAATTAATTTCAACTGTCGCCGAAAAAAGGAAACCAACACAAAAACAATGAGTTGACATAAAAATGTCAAGAGGTAAGAAGAAAAATTTCTTAAAAAAAACTAAAAAAATATTAATTCCCAATAAGGTAATTTATTTTTGTAACATAAAATGAAATCAAAACAAAACACAAAATGAAAAAAGGCAGATTATTTTTGTTAACAGTGACAGCCTTGCTTGTACTGTTGACATGCGCATGTGAAAAAGACTACCGTATGAGCTGGATGGGGCAATTTAGTTATGATGTGACGATCAATTCTTGGATGCTTAATGATAGCAATATGGTTGTTCAATATGAATCTGGTAATCTATTTGTAGAGGACTCAGAGGATAGTTGTGTCATGATTATGTTGTCCGACTCCACTTGGTACTGGCGTTGTCAGGTTTCTTCTGATGGAAACTTAAAACTTATTGAAAGCAGTTCCTATTGTCGCCATTTTGATGGCCGTTTCTCTCAATCGGACAGCCTATATATAAACTGTTCCTATGGTGGTCTTGGAGGTGGAGGGTACAGGGAATATCGTTGTAAAAAGAAATAACGAAAGCCAATTTTACGCAGAAGTTTTTTTGAAAAAACATACGGACAGTAAAACAAAAACACCTATTTTTGCATCGCAAAAGTTCGTAGTTGATTTTTTGCAATAAAAATAAACCAAAATAAAGCTATGCAAGGAATCTGGACTGTCATCATGCTTGTATTTTCGAATGTTTTCATGACATTCGCATGGTATGGACATCTCAAACTCAGTGAAATGAAAATTTCGACCGGCTGGCCACTTATCGTTGTTATCCTGTTTTCGTGGGGAATCGCTTTCTTCGAGTATTGTCTGACGGTACCTGCCAACCGGATTGGTTTCCAGGGGAACGGCGGCCCCTTCAATCTTCTGCAACTTAAGGTGATTCAGGAAGTGATTTCACTTACTGTTTTTACGGTTATCGTGATGTTCGCATTCAAAGGCCAGACCATTCAATGGAATCACCTGGCGGCTTTCTTCTGCTTGGTGTTGGCGGTTTTCTTCGTATTTCTCAAATAGCGAAATCTGTGCCTTCCGCCAACGGGCATGGCCACCGATAAACGCACCCCATGGCGACTCGCGAAAAGTTTCGGCAATAATCACATAAATTCTTTATTTTTGCAGACATTATCAACGTATAAACCGTATAAACTCTGCATCATGCCAAAGTTCAATATCCGTCCGGCAAAGCCTGAAGAAACCAGCCTCGTACTTGAGTTCATCAAGAAATTAGCCGCCTATGAAAAATGTTCCGATGAAGTCGTCGCCGACGAAGCCACCTTGTACCAATCGCTTTTCGTGGAGAAGGCCGCTGAGGTCATCTTTGCCGAAGAAGACGGTGTGGTCATCGGCTTTGCCTTATTTTTCCACAACTTCTCGACTTTCGTCGGGCGCAAAGGGCTTTATCTCGAAGATATCTTCATTATCCCCGAAAAACGCGGCTTGGGCTATGGCAAGGCCATCCTGAAATACCTGGCTGACATCGCCATTGAGCGCAACTGCGGTCGCATGGAATGGATATGTCTCGACTGGAATGCTCCTTCGCTGGCATTCTATCGCTCCATCGGAGCCATTCCATTGGACGAATGGACTGTGCAACGCATGACAGAAGACGTGGTGAAAGAGTTTGCATCTCCGCACTGAAATATCAGTTATCAGTCAGGGCGTGGTGATTCTTCGCATGTTTCAACTCCATCATCTTTGCAACTCAGTTGCAAAACTTTTGCCGTTTCTTTGCAGTCGAAATTTCGATGAAATATATTTAATTGCAAGAATATGGCACACGAACATCATCACGAACAAAAATGCTACTCACATGAACATGAGCATCAACACAAACAACAGCACCATGAACATGAGTGCTGCGAACACGAGCGCCATCATGAGCATGAACATGGTCACGATCACGAACACCATCACCACGAGCACGAAGACAGTCTGAAAAGCCAAATAATCAAGATTGTCATTGCGGTGGCGCTGCTCGTCGCAGCGGTCATCATCGAGAAACGCTGCGACCTACCTACGTGGCAGCTGCTCCTAGTCTATCTCATCCCTTACCTGTTCATAGGCTTCAACACTCTCAAAGAAGCTGCCGAAGGTTTGGCACACGGCGAGGCTTTCAACGAACATTTCCTTATGTCGATTGCGACCATTGGGGCACTCTGCATCGGCTTCCTGCCTAATGCAGAGACACAGTTCCCCGAAGCGGTCTTTGTCATGCTGTTCTTCCAAGTCGGCGAACTCTTTGAGTCCTACGCCGAAGGCAAGAGCCGCGAAAGCATCGCACATCTGATGGACATTCGCCCCGACGTGGCCAATGTGGAACGCAACGGCAAGGTGGAAAGCATCAACCCCGAACAGGTTGAGGTTGCTGAAACCATCATCATCAAACCAGGCGAGAAAGTGCCGCTCGATGGCATTGTCATCGAAGGCAACACCTCTTTGAACACCGTAGCCTTGACTGGCGAAAGCGTCCCACGCGAAATCGTCGAAGGCGATGAGGTTATTTCCGGCTGCATTAACCTTTCGGGCGTCATCAAGGTGCGTACGACAAAGAGTTTCGGCGAAAGCACGGTCTCTAAAATCATAAATTTAGTGGAAAACGCCACCGAAAGCAAGTCGAAAAGCGAGACTTTCATCTCGAGATTTGCCCGCGTCTATACCCCGATAGTGGTCTTTGCCGCAATCGCCTTTGCTCTGCTTCCGCCGTTGTTCTCCGGCAACTTTGCAGGTGTATTCCCAATCTGGCTCTATCGCGCCCTGATGTTCCTTGTGGTGTCATGTCCCTGCGCATTAGTCATCAGTGTGCCACTCACATTCTTTGGAGGCATCGGAGGTGCCTCGCGCAAAGGAATCCTCGTCAAAGGCTCAAACTACATGGACGTGTTGGCCAAGGTCGGCACGGTGGTTTTCGACAAGACAGGCACACTTACGCACGGCCGTTTTGAGGTTACAGCGGTACATCCAGGCACTTGCGATGAGCATCAGTTATTACACCTCGCCGCACATGTGGAGCATTTCTCCACACATCCAATAGGAGCAGCCTTGCGCGACGCCTTCCCGGATGAAGCCAACGATGGTTGCCGCATCAGCGAGGTAGAGGAAATTGCCGGCCACGGCATCCGCGCCAAGGTGGACGACAAGATTGTTTGCGTAGGCAACACAAAGATGATGGATTCCATCGGCGCAATGTGGCACGACTGCCATCATGTCGGCACGATTATACATGTCGCCATCGATGGCGAATATGCGGGGCATATCGTCATCAACGACAAGATTAAGGAAGACAGCGCGGAAGCCATCGCCGCCTTGAAGTCGCTTGGCATAAGCCGCACGGTTATGCTCACCGGCGATCGTAAGGAAGTTGGCGAGGACGTTGCACAGAAACTCGGTTTGAGCGAGTATCACGCTGAGCTACTGCCCGCCGACAAGGTTCAGTATGTGGAGCAACTGCTTCATGAAAAACAAGAAGGCAGATTTCTCGCTTTCGTGGGCGACGGCATCAATGACGCGCCTGGTTTGGCCCGTGCCGACGTGGGCATTGCCATGGGCGGTCTCGGCAGCGATGCCGCCATCGAAGCAGCCGACGTAGTGCTAATGGACGACCAGCCATCGAAAATCGCCATCGCAATCCGTATTGCACGGCGTACGTTGAGCATCGCCAAGCAAAATGTCTGGTTTGCCATCGGCGTGAAAGTTGCCGTACTCGTCCTCGCCGCATTTGGCATTGCAACGATGTGGATGGCCGTCTTCGCCGACGTAGGTGTCACTGTTTTGGCAGTGTTCAACTCTATGCGGGCATTGAAAGTGTAAAAAAAAAGCTTGCGATCGCAAGCTTTTTTTTATGAAATTTATTCGCGGAAAGCGTCTTTAACCTGTTTCACTTTCTTCTGAAACTTGTTGATGCCGAAAAAGGCAATGAGATAAGCGAAACCGAGAAGCATGACAGCGCAACCGAACATAATCGAAATGGTCATGCCAGTCACCTCAAGGTTCTTCATGGCAAAGAAACCGAGGACAACCACGGCGATACCCATAAGCAGGAGCCACCACCAACCTTGGTAATCAGCTTTTTTGTAGTCGAACGACTGAACAACAAGAATAATACCCTCAATAATGAGCCATATAGCGAAAATCAAAGGAAGAGATATGGCAACGAAGATGTTGTTGAACAACAAGAAGATACCTAATATGACATCAAAAACACCTGTCAGGATACGTGTACCGCTATTAGGCAGGAAATTCTGCGTTCTGAGTCCGAATACAAGTTTACTAACACCTGCCAAGAGTGTTAAGAAACCTATGAGCCATGCCATAGAGAAGAGGGTCTCGACTGGATTGCAGATGCAAACGATCCCCAAGACGATTAGTAGAATGCCCGTAACAACGAGCATGATTTTTGTACTTTTCTTCATACTTGTTTGATTTTATTAGTTAATTATTTGAAATTTATAGTTTTCATGCCACAAAGATAATTAATTCTTGACAAAAAAAGAAATCTTCCGAGAAAAACCCGGAAGATTTCCTTGTGGCTCTATAAGCGGGATTCTGTCGTGTCCTATCATTTATCTACGATGCGAGTCACCTCGCACCTCTATCTGCCTACCCCCCGGAATCGGACGAGCAACCCTTAGCCTGCAAAGCAGACTCTCCGGTTTATTTGGCATTTCAACCCATAAGGCTTGTCCCCACAATATGTTGCCATATCATAGCGTGAGCTCTTACCTCACGTTTTCACCCTTACCGCGAAATAAAATTCCACGGCGGTATAGTTTCTGCGACGCTATCTGTGACAGAGTCTCCCCTGCCCCTTCCTGTTAGGAAGTATGGTGCTCTGTGTTGTCCCGACTTTCCTCTCCGAATCTCTTCGCAGCGATAGAACAAACCACTCTGCAAAAGTACAATTATTTTTCAAGCTAACAATAAAAATTATATCTTTGCAGTTATATAATCTAAACACATTTCTTTATGAAACTCAAACATATTTTAGCTGTCGCAGCCTTCATTATGACTTCTTCTGTCGCCTTCTGTCAGAATCAGGTCTCATCGTCACAACTGTCACCGAAATTCATCAAGGCTATGGAATTGTATGAACTCCACAACTATACTGCCGCGATGAATCTGTTCGAGGATTTGAGCTCAAACAACATACAGGCCACATATTTCGAGAAGTCCTCTTCAAGCTATTATCTCGCAATGTGTCACAAACTCGTGGGTGACACCAACCTCGCTGAAATCTATTTCAACAACTTCCTCGTCAATTATCCGGAAAATATCCACAACAACGAGGCAAGATTCGCTATGGGACAAATCCAGTTCGGCAACAAATCCTACAAAACCGCATTGGAGACTTTCCAAAGCATCGATACCAAAAATATTGACAGCGATCTGCTCGATGAGTATTATTACAAGGTAGGCTACTGCTATCTCAAAGGCAAAAAAACCGAAGAAGCCAAAAACGCTTTATACAAAGCCATAGGCAACAATTCCGAATATAGTGATGCGGCCACATATTATTATGCCACAATAATTTACGATGAAAACAATTACGATGCGGCCCTCAAATATTTCAATACACTTACCGATAATCCTGACTTCCGTAACCCTTCTCTCCAATACATCACCAGAATCAATTCGGTGAAACGGCAATACGACGCTGTTATCGACGCTTATGACAAAGAATTGATCGGCACAAGCAAAAAAGAGAAAAAAGACAATCAGGAAAACATAAAAATCTTTGCTGATGCTTTCTACAAGACAGGTAACTTCGACAAAGCGATAGAACTCTATGAATCAGTCAGTAACAGTTTGTCACCTGAGGAAAGCTATCAACTCGCCTACTCATATTACACAAAAAAAGAATACAACAAGGCGATTCCTTATTTTGAAAATGCAGCCGACAACAAGGATGTTCTGAGTCAGAACGCACTTTATCACATCGGTGTCTGCCAGATGAAGACAAACAACAAAAACTTCGCAGCCACAGCATTTCACAACGCATATAAACTGCAGCACGACAAGGAAATCTCTGAAAAATCCCTGTTCAATTACATCAAACTCGTCTATGAATCAGGTATTGACCCATACAATGATGCATTGGCAATCCTTCAGAATTATATCAACGAAAACCCTGATTCCGAAAGAAAAGAGGAAGCATACTCGTATCTTGCAAAACTTTTCATTTCGACAAACAACTATCGACAGGCTCTTGAGGCGATTGAAAGTCTCAACAGCCTTACACCGGAGCTGAAATCGGCATATCAAAAAATAAACTATTCAAGCGGCATCAGCAGTTTCAACAACAAAAAATACACAAATGCCATAACACTTCTTGAGAAATCAAAAACATATCCTCAGGACCCACAGCTTGCAGCCGATGCCACATACTGGATTGGTGAAAGCTATTACCGCCAGAATAAACTCGACAAAGCCAAGGCAAACTACAAAGCCTTCATTGAAATGCCAAACGCCAAGAAATCAACATATTACAACACTGCAAAATATTCTCTCGGATATTGTAATTTCAAACAGAAAGATTATAAGTCTGCCGAAAACTATTTCAATCAATTTGTCAAATCGGAAAACCAAAATTCTGCTCCAACCATAGTTGCCGATGCATACAACAGAATCGGAGACTGCAATTTCATTCAGCAGAAACACAACAATGCTATCACAGCATACGACAAGGCGATGTCTTACAACGGCAATCAAAACGACTATTCACTTTATTACAAGGCTTTGGCATACGGAGCAATGAACAAACTTTCGGACAAGATTTCAACTCTGAAACAGATTGTCGCCATGCCTAAACAGACTTCGATGAGAAACAGTGCGCTTTTTGAGCTCGGAAACACATACACTCTCACAAATAAAACTTCAGAAGCCATTGATACCTACAACAAATTCATCAGCGAATACCCTAAGAATGTGCTCGTAGGCAAGGCAAAACAGAAACTCGGCATGCTTTATTACAACAAGAATGACAATGCAAAAGCAATTGAACAGTTCAAGGACGTTGTCACAAAATATCCAGGGTCCAAAGAAGCCTCCGAATGCTTGGTGCTTCTGAAAAACATCTACGTTGAAGAAGGCAATGTCGATGATTATCTGAATTTCACCAACAATACTGCAAACATCAAGACATCCACCTCTGAAGCCGACTCGCTCAGCTACGCAGCAGTCCAGAATTTATATCTCTCCGGACAAGGCAACAAGACAAAGGATGCCTGCATTGCATACCTCAACAAATATCCGAACGGTTCTTACGTTTCAGATGTTAATTTCTATCTCGGCGAATGTCTGTTCAATGAGAAAAAATATGACGAAGCCCTGAAACATTACGCAGTTGTATATAACGGGGCCCCTTCCATTTATGCTGAAAATGCAAGACTGAAAGCCGCCAAGATACAACGCTATAAGAAAAACTACAACTCGGCAGCCTCTCTGTTCGAACAGGTCATCTCAAATGCCGAATATGACTATATCATTGATGATGCAAATACAGAACTGATGTACTGCTATTATTATCTCCCTGATTATCAGAAACTTTTAACCGTTTCTGAAACCGTTATGAACAATCAGTCCAACGCGGATGAAATCAAAGATGATGCAAAATACTATTACGCTCAAGCTTTGTATAATCTTGGAAAAACCGACAAAGCCTATACAGAATTTGCTGAAATCGCTGCCGGAAACCAAGGTGAAAGAAGTGCTGAAGCCAAGTATTTGTGCGGTTTGATAAAATATAACAAGGCACAGTACGATGAAGCCGAAACCGAAACATTCGACCTTATTCAAAACTATGGTGAATATGACTATTGGTATGCCAAAGGCTTCATACTGCTCGCTGACATATACACCAAGACAGGCAATGAATTCCAGGCCAAACAGACTTTGCAGAGTATCATTGACAACTATCAGGGCCAAGACTTAAAGGATGAAGCCCAGGCAAAATTAAACGCATTGAACAAAAATGAATAAAAGAATCTTTTTAACAGTCCTGGCATTCAGTATGTTTGCCATCACCTCAGCATACGCTCAGACCTACAACGAACAAATCGACATTACAGCTCCCTATCAGCCATCGGTAAACGATGCCAACAAAATAAACACAGAGCCGGAAAAATACAAGATAAAGATTGAGAAAACGACACCGGAGTACAACTATGAGTCGTTCAAGTATTCATCTTTCATCAAGATGCCTGCAAAACTTGAACTGATCCAGCCAGTCAACTATGATGCAACGGCAAAGAAACACATTCTTTCGGCGATTGTGGGATTCGGGACAAATCTGGAGCCACTTGTTGACATCAACGTAAATTCCATTCAGAAGAAAAAAATATGGGGTGGATTCAGCCTTTATCACAACTCAGCATGGCGGCAGATGAAAAATGTGCCCAACAATACCATGAGTTCAACTAAAGTCACCGGATACGGTAACTTCCTGATTGGAAAACAACTCCTTGCACCATCAATCAGATACACCCGTGAAGGATTTCATTACTATGGCGTGGATCCTTCATTGGCATCGACATACGATTTTGACGCATTAACTGATGACTCCATTCATCAGACTGTTGACATGATAGATGCTGAAATCGCTTTGTTCAACGCTCAACGCGGTCAGTCGAATTACAATGTCTCACTGCAATATTCCTACCTGCAGGACAAATACTCCGACCGAGAGCATATAATAAGTCTGCCTGCAAATTTCAACCGTAATATGAAATGGCTTGACAATGACCTGTTGAACATAAACTTCCAGATGCAGTTCGTCTCCACAAACGCTTTGACAAGCAACAATTTCCTCACCAGTCTCTCCCCTGTATATATGTTCAGCACAGGTGCTTTCGACTTCAACATAGGCTGTGATTTTGCACTATACACACAAAACGACAACAGCTCAAAAGAAACGAAATTTAAAGTTCACCCTATATTTCAGGTGAAAGCCAATATCATCCCGCAAACTTTCAACATCCATATCGGAGTCAACGGCAACAGTAATCGCAACACCTTCAAAAAACTGTTCACCACAAATCACTACATTGCAACTCCTAATATCATCAGCCGACAAGCAAGTTCTTCAATAACCAACGATTATCTTGCCAAAGTCACCGATACAAAATTCAACATATATGCCGGTTTTGATTCAAAAATATGCAAATTCGTCAATTTCTCGGCAAATGCAAAGTACATCATCATTGAAAACCTGCCGCTGTACACTTCTAATGTTTTCAAACAGTACGCAGGCGCAGCTACAACCCTTTCACTTAATGAATTCGTAATACAGTACGTCAACTTGAATGAGTTGGTTTTATCTGCCGATGTAACTGTGGACACCAAGAAGAACCTGCTTTTCAACCTTCACGGAAGCTATTATTCAGCCAAGATAAAAGAAGGCTCGTCTGCAAGCCAATTATACAATCTGCCTGCATTTGAAGTATTTGCCGATGCAAGATACAGACTGCTAAACGATAAACTCACACTGGGACTTGAAGCGTTCTGCCTCGGGAGCAGAGTGGATAAGGATGTGTTTGGCCTTTCCAGCGGTCTGGTTACATTGAAACCTTTATACAACATGAACTTATCGGCAGACTATTCAATAAACGATGTAATAAGCGTATGGCTGAACATCAACAACATGCTTCATTTCAACAACAAAGCACAGCTTTGGTACTGCTATCCGATATATCCTATCAATGCCATGGTTGGCGTCACATTAAGCATGTAATCAACTGTAAATAAACGTGATAACCACGTTTGTTTGTTCATAAGTTGTTGATAGTTTTTTCTTCCTTTTTCGGACTTTTTTTTGTACTTTTGCAAATCATATTATAATCTGATTATGAGCGAAATAGAAGAAAAATACAGTGCCGAAAACATACAAGTGCTGGAAGGGCTTGAAGCAGTCAGAAAACGTCCCGCCATGTACATCGGTGACATAAGTTCAAGAGGACTTCATCACCTCGTATATGAAGTGGTTGACAACTCAATAGATGAAGCACTGGGTGGTTATTGTCACAACATTGATGTTGAAATTCTTGAAGGCAATTCAATACGTGTGACGGATGATGGTCGAGGTATTCCTACCGACATGCATCCGAAGGAAAAGCGTTCCGCCTTGGAAGTGGTTATGACCATCCTCCATGCCGGCGGCAAGTTCGACAAGGGTTCCTACAAGGTTTCCGGCGGTCTTCACGGCGTAGGTGTATCCTGCGTCAATGCATTGTCAAAGCACACCGAAGTTAAAGTCTTTCGTAACGGCAAAATCTTTCAGCAGGAATATGCCTGCGGTAAGCCTCTGTACAGCGTGAGAGAACTCGGTGAAACCGACAAACGTGGCACCATTGTAACCTTCACACCTGATGACACAATATTTACTGAAACCATTTACGATGCCTCAATACTCGCAAATCGCCTCCGTGAACTGGCATACCTCAACAAAGGTATCCGCCTGACACTATGCGACCATCGCTCCGATGCCGACAACAAAGACAAAGTCATAGAGTTCTACTCACAAAACGGTCTTATCGATTTCATCAAATATCTCGATGAAAACCGCGAACGACTCACCCCGGAACCTATCTACATCGAAGGGGAAAAGAATGGAATAATTTTGGAGATTGCCCTGCAATACAACACTTCATTCTCTGAGAACGTACATTCTTACGTCAACAATATCAACACAGTGGAAGGCGGCACGCATCTCACAGGTTTCAGAAGAGCTTTGACAAAGACCTTGAAAAACTATGCTGACCAGATGAAGCTGCTCTCCAACCTGAAATTCGACATCAACGGTGATGACTTCCGTGAAGGTCTTACAGCCATTGTTTCAGCTAAGGTGGCAGAACCGCAGTTTGAAGGTCAGACCAAAACCAAACTCGGCAACAGCGAAGTGGCCGGTGCTGTTGACCAGATAGTCAGCGAACATCTCGGCTACTATCTCGAAGAACATCCTAAGGAAGCGAAACTTATCGTTGACAAGGTAATTCTGGCTGCCACAGCACGTCACGCAGCACGTAAGGCCCGTGAATTGGTACAGCGCAAGAATGTCCTGTCAAGTTCAGGTCTCCCTGGTAAACTTGCCGACTGTTCCGCAAAAGACCCGGCAGAATGCGAATTGTTCCTCGTCGAGGGTGATTCCGCAGGCGGTTCAGCAAAGATGGGACGTGACAGAATGTATCAGGCAATACTTCCTTTGAGAGGTAAAATCCTCAACGTTGAGAAAGCCATGCAGCACAGAGTGTTTGAAAGCGAAGAAATCAAAAACATCTATACCGCACTCGGTGTCACCATCGGAACAGAGGAAGACAGCAAGGCATTGAACCTCTCAAAACTGAGATACCATAAAGTAATAATCATGACCGATGCCGATGTCGATGGAAGCCACATCGACACACTTATCCTGACTTTCTTCTTCCGTTACATGAAAGAAATGATTGAAAACGGTTATATCTACATTGCCACACCTCCACTCTACATGGTGAAAAAGGGTCAGACGGAACATTATGCCTGGAATGAAGAAGGACGTGACCAACTTACTGCCGAACTCGGCGGTGAGGAAAAAAACGTCAAAGTGCAGAGATACAAAGGTCTTGGTGAAATGAATCCTGAACAACTTTGGGCAACAACAATGGATCCAGCCACGAGAACACTGCGCCAAGTATCAATCGAAAACGCCCTCGAAGCCGACAGAATCTTCTCAATGCTTATGGGTGACGATGTCCCGCCAAGACGTGAGTTTATCGAACAGAATGCGAAATACGCAAACATAGATGCTTAACAGTCATTTTTGACTTCTACCTAACTGTAGTTATCAATTTCTGTTTTTTACCAAATTATGGCTAAAAATCATTGAATGATAATGATGTACTTTTGTAGCATTAAAATTAGAGTTAAATGTTACTAACAATAATAATCATTTTGATTTTTGCCATTATTGAATTAAAAAATTAATTGACACTTTTCACTAAAGGCTGCGAAGTCTTGTTCAACGAAGAATCCAGTATAAGCAGGATTCTTCGTTTTGCTTTTATACCATTTGACTTGTCAAGCCATCATTTCGCCACGAAGCGGCATTGCAAAATATTTCTTAACCTCATCCGGAGAATATCCTTTTCCGAAAAGATACATCAATTTTGTGACAGCCGACTCATAGGTGATATCGGTGCCGCTGATAACACCTATCTCGGCAAGTTGCAAGCCTGCCTGATATTTGTGCAGTATCACCGAGCCCCGCTTGCATTGAGTCACATCTGCTATTACCACCCCCCTGTTGATTGCATCCTGCAACATATCAATAAACCACGGCGCAGACAGCGAATTACCGCTGCCGTAGGTTTCAAGCACCAGACCCTTCAAACCTTCAATATGCAATACACTTCTCACCATAGCCTGCGAGATGCCCGGGAACAGCTTCATCGTGGCAACATTGTTGTCCATTCGGTGTGAAACCTTCAATTTCTTGAAATTGGGCTTTATGATATTATCAAAATTGTATTTCACGTCTATGCCTACAGAGGCAAGAGGCGGATAATTTCCTGACTGAAAGGCATCAAAGTTCTCAGAACTGTTTTTTGATGTCCTGTTGCCTCTGAACAGAAAGTCCTGAAAATATATGCACACTTCAGGAACTACCGGTGTTTCATCTATTTGGGCGGCAGCAATTTCAATGGATGTGAGCAGATTTTCCCTGCCATCGGAACGAAGCATGCCAAGTGGAAGCTGTGAACCGGTAAGGATGACAGGCTTATTCAGATTCTCCAACATGAAACTCAATGCCGATGCAGTATATGCCATCGTATCAGTACCATGAAGGATGATAAATCCATCGTAGTGCTCATAACGCTGTTCTATCACATCAACTATCTTAATCCAGAATTCAGGTGTGACATCGGAACTGTCTATCAAAGGGTCAAAACTGTAGAAATCAATTTGGTACGGATAACGTTTCAGCGTTGGAAGCTGGTTGTAAAGATTATCGAAATTGAATGGCTCAAGAGCGCCTGTTTTTTCGTTGGGAATCATACCGATGGTTCCACCAGTATAAATTATAAGTAGTGATATGTTATTTTCCATAATTGTTTCAATTATCTAAAGATTTACCGCCCATGATATCAAGCAGTTCATTTGTAATTGCCTGCTGACGTTGTTTGTTATATTGGATTCTAAGTGATTGCAACAATTCATCTGCATTATCGGTGGCAATCTGCATTGCCATCATACGTGCCGACTGTTCTGCAGCAGCAGAATCGAGCAATACGGCATACAACTTTAATCTTATGATCTTAGGTATCAAAGCATTGATAAGAGTTTGCGGGTCAGGCTCAAGAAGGAACTGCGATGAATATTTCCCTTTTATCAGTTTTGTCCCTTCCTGAAACATTTTCTTCAAATCATCGGATAAAACCGGCAAATAAGTCTCACGCAGCACAATCTGTTTTGAACTCGACTTGCAGTGATTGTAAATGAGTTCAATCTTGTCAATTACGCCATTGGAATAAAGATCCACAAGGTGCTCAGTAAGTTTGACCGTCTCAGAATAATTCGTTTTTTTTATCATGTCGTTGAGAACCTCACGGTAAACATTCGGATATGCTGCAGCTTTTTTGGCAATTTTCAATCCGATTGGATATATCAGCACATTTTCCCATCCCAATGACTTATAGCCCTCCATAGTTGAGGCAAGCTCCTTCGCAATATTTTCATTGAAAGCGCCGCACATACTCATGTTTGATGAAACAGCGACGACTGCCACCTTTTTCACCTCCCTTGGAGTGGAAAAAGGTATATCGACCCTAACCTCTTCTCTTTCACAGTATTCCATAAAATCATGCAGCATCATAAGCAGATTCTGTTGATATACGGAAAATCTGTCAATTGCATTCTGAGCCTTATGGTGCTTTGCAGAAGACACCATCTTCATAGCAGACGTTATCTGCCGAGTGGAATTGACAGAGTTGATACGTGAGCGTATTTCATTAAGATATCCCATGATGAAATCATTCTAACTGTTTACAGATATCAGATGCCACTGCCTGCAAAATATTCTCCACGTCACCGTTGATAACGCCACTTTTCAGGACATCAAGGACATCTTTTCGGTGCAGTGATTCAAGATTGTCAATCAGTTCCTTTTCAAACTGTTGTACCTTGTCAATACCTATACTGGCAAGAAGTCCATGAGTGCCGCAATAAAGAACGGCAATCTGATGTTCGACGAACATTGTTTGATGAAGGTTTTGTTTAAGCAAGACAGTATTCTTACGGCCTTTGTCAATAGTCATTTTAGTGACTGCATCCATATCCTCACCGAACTTTGTAAATGCTTCAAGTTCACGGTATTGAGCCTGGTCAATTTTCAAAGTGCCAGCAACTTTTTTCATACTCTTTATCTGTGCGCTGCCGCCGACACGAGAAACCGAGATTCCAACGTCAATGGCAGGACGGTTGCCTTGATTGAACAAGTCGGTATCAAGAAATATCTGGCCGTCGGTAATAGAAATCACGTTTGTGGGAATGTATGCCGACACGTCACCGGCCTGTGTTTCAATAATAGGAAGTGCCGTCAATGAGCCTCCGCCTTTAACCATATCTTTCAACGAATCCGGAAGGTCGTTCATTTTGACAGCCACTTCTTTTTGGCTGATTATTTTTGCAGCTCTCTCGAGAAGACGAGAATGAAGGTAGAAGATATCGCCCGGATATGCTTCACGGCCTGAAGGACGTTTCAGGATAAGAGACACCTCACGATAAGCCACCGCCTGTTTGGAAAGGTCATCGTAGATAACGAGAGCATGACGGCCTGTATCGCGGAAATATTCACCGATTGCAGCTCCAGCGTATGGTGCGAAATATTGCAGCGCCGCAGGGTCTGAGGCATTAGCAGCCACAACTATGCTATATTCCATAGCTCCGTGGTTTCGTAATGTATTCACAATATTGGCTACCGTAGAGCCCTTCTGACCTATGGCAACATAGATACAATATACCGGGTCTCTTTCATCGTAGTTTCGTTTCTGGTTGATAATGGTATCGACCGCTATGCTCGTCTTGCCTGTCTGACGGTCACCAATAATGAGTTCACGCTGACCTCTTCCGATAGGTATCATGGCATCAATCGCCTTAATGCCCGTCTGTAGCGGCTGGCTGACAGGTTCACGATAGATCACACCCGGAGCTTTGCGCTCAAGTGGCATTTCAACCATTTTTCCGGTAACCGGGACGCCACCGTCAATAGGTTCGCCGAGCGGATTAATGATTCTTCCCAGCAAACCTTCGCCGACATTGATGGAAGCAATACGTCCGGTGCGTTTCACCATCTGTCCCTCTTCAACTTGATCGGTAGGACCGAGCAGGACGGCACCGACATTGTCCTCCTCAAGATTCATAACAACACCTTTGATTCCACTTTCAAACTCAAGCAGTTCATTGGATTCTGCATTGTTAAGACCAAATACCCTGACCACACCGTCGCTTACCTGAAGCACCTTGCCTATTTCCTCAAACTGAGCCTTGGAATCAATGCCTTCAAGCTGCATACGAAGGATTTCCGATACTTCACTAACATTTATTTTGTCTGTCATTTTTTAATTCAAAATTTGATTATTACCAACCAAAACATTCTTTATTTCCTGTAACTGGTGACGTACCGTTGCATCCAACAGCTTGGAATCTGTCTCGATGGCAAATCCACCTAAAACACTTTCATCAACATCATTACGTATCTCCAACTCGGAAACATTTGGAGAGAATTTCGTGATTTCATCACTTATATGTTTCAACTCTTCATCAGTAAGCGGTATCGCGGTTGTCAGCACACAATAATGTATATTATGTCTTTGACGATACAGTTCACAATATTTCAGTGAAATCTGATGGACATTGCTGAAACGTTCTTTCTCCGACAGCATCTCCAAAAATCGGCTGAAAGCGTCACTGACATTACCTCCTGCCGCAGTAGTAAGAAGCGATTTCCGTTGTTCCACCGACACAAGCTGATTGCGCATTGCCTTGCCCAGTTCACGAACCTTATCGAATGTCTCATCCAAAAGTCTCATCTCCGAATAAAGTCTCGTGTCCTGGCCAATCGACTCAGCATAATCCATAAGAGCCTTAGCATAACGATTTGATATCAAGCTGCTGTTCATCTGTTATTGTTGTTTGTTAAGTTCGTCAAGCATTGAGTTGATTAGAGCCATCTGTTCACCGTCTTTCGCAAGTTCGCGTCGAAGTATCTTTTCCGCAATCTGTACTGCAGCTTCAGACACTTCCTTACGATAGCTGGCCATCACCTCCTGTTTCTGACGTTCTATCTGAACATTGGCATCTTCAATGATCTTTCTGGCCTCGGAAGATGCCTTATCTTTGGCATCGGATATTATCTTGTCCCTCGACTCAGCCGTCTCCTTCATTATTTGAGTGCGCTGCTCATAGGCATCTGCGATGATACCATCAGCTTCTGTTTTAATTTCAGCGAGTTTGCGATTAGCCTCCTTAGCAGATTCCATTGAGGTGTTGATGAAATTAGTGCGTTTTTCGGCTGCACCCGTTATTACAGGCCATGCAAACTTTGCAAGGATAAAAAACACTATTCCGAACGCAAGCAGCATCCAGAAGACCAATCCACCATCAGGAGTTAATAACGACATCTCGAACGACTATTTGCTAATAGCGATAAGACAAACAACAACAGCAAACAATGAGACGCCTTCAACCAATGCACAAGCCAAAAGCATACCTGTACGGATGTTTCCGGCAGCCTCCGGCTGACGCGACATCGAATCCATGGCTTTACTACCTATACGGCCTATTCCCCATGCAGCTCCAAACACTGTCATTGCTGTTCCTAACACCATAATTGACTTTGAATAATCTACGACAGATTGAGCAACCTGTAATAAAACTGATAATAACATGATTTTTCCCTTTCTTTGTTTATTTATTATTTATAATATAACTCTTATTCATTATCTCATTATCTTTTATTCTTGCTTCATTCCTCTTCTTTCACCTGCGCCATGCCAATGAAAATTGAAGACAAAATAGTAAACACATAAGCCTGAATGTATGCCACCAATATTTCCATTAAATCCATAAATACTATGAACAATATAGCCACGACCGACATAAAACCATTTAAGACAGCACCCAGAGATACTGTTATAAAAACTACGCAGGTCAGAGATAATATGATGATATGGCCTGCAAGGGTATTGGCAAAAAGACGGATCATCAAAGCAAAAGGCTTAGTGAAGAGACCGAAAATCTCTATGAGTGGCATCAACGGCATCGGCGCTTTCATCCAGACAGGCACATCAGGCCATAAAATATCCTTCCAGTATGTCTTGGAACCGAAGATGTTTACCATGAAGAATGTAAACATAGCCAGAACGAATGTAATGGCAATATTGCCGGTCAAATTTGCTCCGCCAGGAAAAATCGGAACCAATCCCATGATATTGTTGACAAAGATGAAAAAGAAAGCAGTGAGAAGATAAGGCGAGAACTTCCTGTAATTCTCCCCGACACACGGTTTTATGATATCATCCTCAACGCTGATTATAAACATTTCAATCCCTCCCCTGAGTCCTTTCGGCGGAGTTTCGTATGAATGTTTTTTATACCAACTCGATACAGAAAACGCCAATACTAACAGCACAGCACAATTGAAGAAAAGTCCGAGCACATTTTTTGTAATTGATATGTCAATCAACGGCTTGACTTCATTGCCGTTAACAATCTCCACCACCTTATCGGAATATTTCCCATCAGGATCCCCATATTGGAAGCCTTTATAATTGTTGCCTTCACAAAGTTTCTTCGATGAAAAAACATTAAAACCGCTTGTCTTACTATACACAATTACAGGAAGATAGACTGCAACAGGTTCCCCTTTCCATTCAGTAATGTGCCATTCATACGAATCACCTATATGACCGAAAATCACATCGTTGATATTGAATCCTGTGCTATCTTCTGTCTTTTCGGAATATCCGGCAAAAGGAAGACACATTAAAAGCAAAACTGCAATTATTCTCCACCTCATTTTTTTTCTGTCTCCAAAAATATCCATGCCTCCAAAAAAATAATTACCAAATACATAGAAACAAAAACTATTGCAAGTGATTTGACAACACTTCTGTCAACACAATATTTCATCATTATCCAAAAGAAAATGATGCATAAAACAAGCAATATTCCTTTAAGAATAGAATACAAGCTCGTTGAGACAGTTCCCTTCCTGTTTTTTGAAGAAAATATGATTATGCAAAAAGCAGTTATGATAGCCATATAATACACAATAACAACTGGATATGAGCTGAAAAAAAACTGCGGCAGAGCATATTTAAGTATGAAATAGCCTATCAAACCTGAAACGAATGTTATCAAATTACTTATAATCAGCATCTTCTTCATATACAGACAGAATTAAGAATTAATTTCCGCACAGATAACTATAACATTGTCACATATTTCTATAAAACCGCCTTCAATTTCAAGAGTGTCAACGACCCCTTCATGCGCGTATTTCACAGTACCCTTGTCAAGCGCAGAGATAGTAGGTGCATAATCGTTGAGAATCACGAAATTACGTCCGTTCGTACCTGGGACCCCAACTGAGCTTACTTCTCCGTCAAAATGAGTTTTTTCCGGTGAAATCAATTTTAGAATCATGACCTGTTACTTTACTTGACTGAGCAGTTTCTTACCCTTTTCAATAGCATCTTCAAGAGTTCCAACATTAAGGAAAGCCATTTCGGGATATTCATCGACTTCCCCGTCAAGAATCCTCTTGAAACCGGAAACAGTATCTTTTATATCGACCATGACACCGGGAACACCTGTAAACTTCTCGGCAACGTGGAAAGGCTGTGACAGAAATCGCTGGATTTTACGTGCACGGCTGACTGTCAGTTTGTCCTCATCTGACAATTCCTCCATACCGAGGATTGAGATGACATCCTGAAGTTCCTTGTTTTTCTGAAGTATCTGGATAACTCGCTGAGCGGTGTTATAATGTTCTTCACCGACAATTGCCGGGTCAAGAATCCTTGATGACGACTCAAGAGGGTCAACGGCAGGATATATACCCATTTCGGTAATCTTTCTGCTCAAGACGGTTGTAGCGTCAAGGTGGGCAAAAGTTGTTGAAGGAGCAGGGTCAGTCAAATCGTCAGCCGGCACATACACAGCCTGTACGGAAGTGATAGAGCCATGTTTGGTTGATGCAATACGTTCCTGCATTGCTCCCATTTCAGTTGCAAGTGTCGGCTGATAGCCAACAGCTGACGGCATTCTTCCCAAAAGTGCCGAAACTTCGGAGCCAGCCTGCGTGAAGCGGAAAATATTGTCGATAAAGAACAGGATATCATGTCCGCCGCCTTCAGCATCCCTGAAGGATTCGGCAACCGACAGCCCTGAAAGAGCCACCGAAGAACGTGCTCCAGGCGGTTCATTCATCTGCCCGAAAACCAAGCTTGCCTGAGATTTCTGAAGCTCGTTGTAATCGACCTTCGACAAATCCCAGTTGCCTTCCTCCATGCTCTTCAGAAATTCGTCACCATATCTTATGACACCTGACTCAATCATTTCACGAAGCAAATCATTACCCTCACGAGTACGTTCACCTACTCCGGCAAAGACTGAGAAACCATTGTGACCTTTGGCGATATTGTTGATTAATTCCATGATAATGACAGTCTTACCGACACCAGCACCGCCAAACAGTCCGATTTTACCACCTTTACTGTATGGTTCAAGAAGGTCAATCACCTTGATACCCGTATATAAAACCTCCTCAACTGTCTTCAAATCTTCAAATTTGGGAGCCTCACGATGGATTGAATACACGCGTTCATGAGACAGAGGTTTCAAACCATCAATGGCCTCTCCTGTCACATTCATTAGTCTCCCCTTAATCTGATTGCCAATAGGAACAGAAATGGTTTCACCACGTGACACAACCTTCATACCACGCCTCAGACCGTCAGTCGAATCCATAGCAACTGTACGGACTGTATCCTCCCCTATATGCTGCTGAATTTCAACAATTAACTTTTTCCCGTTGTCCCGTTCTATCTCCAGTGCCTCGTGAATTTTGGGTAAAAAGACCTTGTCACCCTTCAAATCAAATGAGACATCTACAACAGGACCAATTATCTGACAAATGCTGCCAATCATTTCTGCCATATCTCTCTGTTTTTTTCTGAAAAGACAAAAATAACACTTTTTTTTGATAATTGTTCATCTGATGGACATAAATATTATCATTGAAGACAAAAATAGTTATTTTTGCCATTTGATTATGAGAATATTTTTAAACTTACAATACGACGGCACCAATTATCATGGTTGGCAAAAACAACCCAACGGCATAACCGTCCAGGAAGTCATTGAAAAAGCACTTTCAACACTCTACAGGACCCAAATCGAAACAACAGGCTGTGGCAGGACTGATACCGGAGTCCATTCACATGATTTCTACCTTCATTACGACATTGAGGAAGACATTATTCCGGCGGATGAACTATTATACCGTCTGAACGCCATTCTCCCCGAAGATATCAAAATCATCAGAAAACTGCGTCCTGTCAACGATGAGGTCAATGCCCGTTTTGATGCCGTCAGCAGGACATATCGCTATATAATTTCCACTGAAAAAGCCCCTTTTCTGACAAAATATTCATACCAATATCATTATTCTCTTGACATCAACCTAATGAATCAAGCCGCCGAAACACTTAAAGAATACACTGACTTCAAGTGTTTCTCCAAAACGGGTACGCAGGTTTTCACAAACAACTGCAAGATTTACGATGCACATTGGGAAAAGAAAGACTACTTATTATATTTTTATATCACTGCAGACAGATTTTTACGTAACATGGTTCGTTCCATTGTAGGCACACTCCTTATGGTCGGTAATGGCAGGATTACGCTGCAACAGTTTCGGGAAATAATTGAATCCAAAGACAGACGCAAGGCCGGCGAATCAGTACCGGCGCAGGGGCTAAGCCTTATTCATGTTGAATATGGGGAGAAGCTGTCAACAGTCTGAAGACATCGTTCTTATTCCTATGATATGAAGTGAAAAGGCAACAAGACTTAAATAGACAATCCTCTTTTCCGCGTATTTTTTCAAGTTGTGTGCGAGAGCGACCAAACCAAACTCGACCGAGAACTTCTCAATGGATTTGGTCACCCTCTCCTTGTAACATATGTCCGTATCGGTTTATTTCCCGAACAAATCCTTAATGCCTCCCAACGAGCCCAATATGTTGGAAGCTTCATAAGGCAGATAGACGGTCTTGTTCTGTTGTCCACCAGCCACTTCCTTAAGGGTCTCGATATACTTCACAGCCAACAAGTAATTGACAGGGTCGGCACCACGGTCGGCGACGGCGTCGGCAATGTTGCGGATGGCTGCAGCCTCGGCTTCAGCTTGCAACACTTTGGCACGGGCTTCACCCTCCGCCTTCAGGATATTAGCCTGTTTGTCGGCTTCAGCTGCATTGATTTCGGCTTGTTTCTCACCTTCAGAGTTCAGAATCTGTGCTTGCTTCTCACCTTCTGCCTTCAGAATCTCGGCACGACGGTTACGCTCGGCCTGCATCTGGAGCTCCATGGTGCGACGAATACTCTCAGGTGGCGTAATATCCTGCAACTCAACACGGTTGACCTTCACACCCCATTTATTGGTGGCATCGTCAAGCACATTGCGCAGCTTCGAGTTGATGGTGTCACGTGAAGTCAAGGTCTCGTCAAGTTCCATCTCACCCACCACGTTACGGAGCGTGGTTTGCGTCAGTTTCTCGATGGCGACAGGCAGGTTTTGGATTTCGTACACAGCCTTCATCGGGTCGACAATCTGGAAATAAAGCAAGGCATTGATTTCGGTCATCACATTATCCTTTGTGATAACACTCTGTTTATCAAAATCATACACCTGCTCGCGCATGTCGATATGCGAGGAGCGAGACAATGCGCCATTTTGGCGGCGAACGATGGTTTCCTTGGCCTGTTCGATGATAGGCAGGATGACATTGATGCCAGCGTTCAGGGTACGGTTGTACTTACCAAGACGTTCCACAATCATAGTCTCCGACTGCGAAACAATCTTAATGCCTCGAAGGATGTAAATCACGACGAGTGCGATCAAGACAAAAAGAATAATCATGCCATAATTCATAATGTTATTGTTTTACGGTTACTATAATGCTGTCCAATTTCACGATTTCCACGGTGGTACCCTTCTCGATGACTGAGCCATCTTCCGACACAGCTTTCCAGTCGTCGCCATCCATGGCAACACGACCCGTATGTTGCTCGGCATCAATACGTTCAGAGACCACTCCTTTTCTGCCAATGATGGCATCGGCATTGGTTTTCACATCTTTTGATCTCCTGTCCAAAAACCGCATCACAACAGGACGTAAGAAAATAAAGGTCAATAGTGAAACCACTGCAAAAATGATAATCTGCCAGGTGACATTTGCTCCAAGTCCAGCAGCTAAAGCCGAAAAGCCTGCTCCAATGGCGAAACAGATGGCGCCAAAGGTCGCCGAACAGATTTCGAAGATAAGAAGCAGAATTGCTACAATAAGCCAAATTTGATAGGTTGCCATATTTGTTATGTTTTGATTTTGCAAATATACTGCTTTTTTCACAAATCGATCTTTTGCAAAAGATATTCAATTCCTGGTCATCTGATAAAAGATGAAATTCTTCAAGATATATCATAGTCTTTTTTATATGACAGAATATCCAAAAACAATTTCACCCTTGCAAAGTATTCACGAATTGTGATAAGGTACGCTCGCCTTGACTTGGGGTATTTAGCATTATATGCCTGAATATTTTCCACATTCAGTCCAAGATGCTCTGCCTGATAGATAGCCCGCTCGTTATGGAACTTCTGCGAGATGATGGTAAAGCTCTGCAGGCCATACACCTTGTTAGCATTGATAACGGAACATATCGTCCTGTATCCCTTGCCATCCAAAACAATGGCACTCGCTGGTACTCCACGTGCCACCAATGAATCCCTCATACATTCAGTCTCATTGACACCATCAAGGCTATTATCGTCACCACTAATCAATATCTTCTCTATCTTCCCTGCCTTATACAGTTTTTCAGCTGCGTCAATGCGGTAAATGAAGAAGTAATTCTTAACTTTAGTTATTCGAGCCTGTGGTGTAGTGCCCAGCAACAGCCCAACCTCATTGAATTTAATATTTTCGATGTCTGAGGACACTTTGCCCTTCGCATTATTCACCACAATTTGGTTGCAAACAAGCATTAATACCGAACATAAAATAACAACAATGGCAATAGTGCAAACACATATTTTAATTATTTTATTCTTCATATCTGGCTCCTCTTTTTCATCTACTTCACTCTCTGACTGTAAAATAATTGACAAAAGTAGACAATTTTCGTCTTTTTCAGGTTTTTTCTTTTCCGAAAGTTGACACGTCTTCGCAACCATCCTAATTATCAGCGTTTTGCCGTTTTTTCTGTACGAACTTCGGTTCGGTACTGAGAACCATGTTCTCAAAAGTTTGTTTTCTTGGCAGTTCCCTATTGTAAAATCGTTTCCGATAGTTCTTAGGGGTGTCATAGCCGATGGCGAAGCACGGCCGTTGGTTGTTGTAGTATTTGATATATCCCTACAAACGCCTGAGTATCTGTATATAACTGGATGATAATACCATCACACATATTTTTAATAATATCACAAAAAAAACCGGTAAATCCATTTTGGAGATACCGGTTTAAATATCATGCAATGCGGAACTGTCATCCGCATTATTAAAGTCCTATTTAGCGGCCTTGATTGCAGCCTGAGCGGCAGCAAGACGAGCTACAGGTACGCGGAATGGTGAACATGAAACGTAGGTCATGCCTGTATTGTAGAAGAATTCCACTGACGCAGGATCACCACCATGCTCTCCGCAGACACCAACCTTCAAGTTCTTGCGGGTGCCACGTCCACGTTCAACGCCCAACTTGACAAGCTGTCCGACACCTTCCTGATCCAAAGTGTTGAATGGATCGGCAGGGATAATGCCTTCCTTGGTATACAAGCCAACTATCTTATTGACATCGTCACGCGAGAATCCTAATGTCATCTGAGTAAGGTCATTGGTTCCGAATGAGAAGAATTCGGCAAGCTCTGCAATTTTGTCTGCTACCAGTGTGGCACGTGGAATTTCAATCATAGTGCCATACTTATAATCGATCTTCAGTTTGAATTTGGCCTCAACTTCAGCCTGTACTCTGTCGGCAATAGCCTTCTGATGCTGCAATTCCTTTACGTTGATTGTAAGAGGAACCATTATTTCAAGGATTGGATGCTTACCTTCCTTCATAAGTTCTGCAGTTGCTTCAAACAAAGCGCGGAACTGTGTCTCGGAAATCTCAGGATAAAGAATGCCAAGACGTACGCCACGAAGTCCCATCATCGGATTAACCTCATGCAGTGCATCGATACGTGCCTGGAGATCTTTTAATCTCATGTGACGTTCTGCTGCAAGTTCTTTTTGTTTGTCCTTTTCCTTAGGAACAAATTCGTGCAATGGAGGATCCATCAAACGGAATGTCAGAGGTTTGCCATCCATGACTTTCAAAGTGGCTTTTGCTGATTTGCGTATGTAAGGTTCAAGTTCTGCCAAAGCCGACTTGCGTTCTGCGGTCGTTTTAGCGAGAATCATGTTACGCAGCTTTACGAGCGGTTCCTTGCCGTCTTCACCATAGAACATGTGTTCAATACGGAAAAGTCCGATACCTTCAGCACCAAAACGCACGGCATTGGTTGCATCCTTAGGTGTGTCAGCATTTGTACGAACACCCATCTTACGATGCTTGTCAACTATCTTCATGAACTCCTGATACAAAGTGTCTTTTTCTATTTCAGGAATTATCAGAGGAATCTCAACGCCATAGACCAATCCCATAGTACCGTTCAATGAAAGGTAATCGCCTTCATGGAAGACCTTTTCACCTATTTTCACCTCACCCTTTGCAAGGTCAATTTCGACATCCGAGCATCCGACGATACAGGACTTGCCCCAGCCACGGGCTACGAGAGCTGCATGGGAGGTCATACCACCACGAGCAGTCAGGATACCGTTGGAAGCACGCATGCCTTCCACGTCTTCAGGATTAGTTTCCTCACGCACAATGATGCAAGGAGTCTTCTTTGCCTTGTATTCCTTTGCCTTTTCGCTTGTGAGTGCTATCTTGCCTACAGAACCGCCAGGGCCTGCAGGGAGTCCCTTGGCAATAGGTTTATATTTCTTTTCCTCTTTTGGATCCAAAATAGGAAGAATCAGTTCAATAATCTTGTCAGCCGGAACACGCAACACCGATGTCTTTTCATCAATCCAGCCCTCATGCTTCATATCAAGAGCCATCTTGACAGCAGCACGGCCGGTACGTTTGCCTACACGGCACTGCAACATATACAGTTTCTTATCTTGAATGGTGAATTCGATATCCATCATATCCTTGTAATGATTCTCAAGGATATTGCGGATTTCAAACAATTCATCGTAAAGGTTAGGCATTAATTCCTGTAATGAATGAAGATGCTTGTTCTGGGCATTCTTTGTGTCATCATTGAGAGGATTTGGAGTACGAATACCTGCCACAACATCCTCGCCCTGAGCATTGATGAGCCATTCGCCATAGAACTTGTTGTCGCCTGTAGCCGGGTCACGGGTGAATGCAACGCCCGTAGCTGAAGTTTCACCCATATTACCGAATACCATTGCCTGAACGTTTACAGCAGTACCCCAATCGTCAGGAATACCCTCGATACGACGATATGAAACAGCCTTCTTGCCGTTCCAGCTCTTGAATACAGCCTTTATACCACCTTCAAGTTGAGCCATCGCATCATCAGGAAATTCAGTGCCGAGCACCTGTTTCACTTTCTTCTTGAAAGTGTCAGCAAGTTTTTTCAATTCTTCGGCGGTGATTTCCGTATCAGATTTGTAACCATGTTTGATTTTATAATTGTCAAGTATGTCATCAAGTTGTTTTCTGATACCCTTGTTATCGGCGGGCTCTATTCCTTCAGCCTTCTCCATCACAACATCAGCATACATCATAATAAGACGACGGTATGAGTCATAGACGAAACGCGGATTATTGGTTTTCTTAATAAGACCAGGGATAGTCTTTGAGCACAATCCAATATTGAGAACGGTATCCATCATGCCTGGCATAGAACTGCGCGCACCGGAACGGCATGAAACCAAAAGTGGGTTTTCAGGATCACCGTATTTCATTCCCATAATTTTTTCAATATTCTTCAAACCTTCCAACACCTCTTTCATGAGACCATTAGGAAGCTGACAATTATTAGCATAATAAGCTGTGCAACATTCAGTTGTAATTGTCAAACCAGCCGGAACTGGAAGACCGAGCAGGCACATCTCCGCAAGGTTGGCACCTTTGCCGCCCAATAGGTTTTTCATTTCAGCATTACCTTCAGCGGTTTTTCCACCAAAAGTATAAACGTACTTTACTTTTTTAGTCATAATATTATTATTAATTTTTAATAATTATCTTTGGTCAAATTTCAAAGGTGCAAAAATAATTATTTTTTTTTATACACTTGAAAAATTGTAACCATTGTCAAAAAAATATTATTTTTGCAGCCTCAAAAGCGGGAGTAGCTCAGTTGGCAGAGCGTCAGCTTCCCAAGCTGAAGGTCGCGGGTTCGAGACCCGTTTCCCGCTCTTTACTAACAATCACATGACTGATAATCTTTTAGACAAAGAAAACACCGAGGTACCTTTCAAATATATCGGGTATCAGTTTTCTATTGACGACAATGTCCTGACAGCATATTATAACTTCAGAGTTTTTTTCAACGACAAGCATGTTGACTTCTACCCTACACTCCAATTCATAATTCCCCAAAAATATTTCGACGGAATATTTGACTACCAACGCATAAATGAAATAGTCTTCAATCTTGGCATGGTGGAATCAATAAGTTACTGGAAAACAACATGTCAGCATGATTTCATCGTTGCCTGTCACGATCTCTCCGAAAACCAAATTGAATGGTGGAAAGATTTGTTCTACTATGGACTTGGAGAATTCCGCTATAAAAACCACATCACAACCGACAAGGATAATTTCATAAAATTCTATCCGAACCCAAAATATTCCATACCAAAACCCATATCCGACGGTTCCAGCCTCTTTGTCAATAAAATCATCATCCCCGTTGGCGGAGGCAAGGATTCTGTGGTTACTATGGAAGAACTGAAAAACAGACACGACATCATACCGTTTGTGATAAACCCCAACAAACCGATGATGGATTGCATTAAAACCGCCGGATTTTCAGATGATGACGTCTTCGTTGTCAACCGTCAGCTTGACCCTGCCCTTCTGAAACTCAACGAACAAGGTGCATTGAACGGACATACTCCTTTTTCAGCAATTGTCGCTTTCTGCTCCCTCCTTGCCGCTGAAATGACAAACACCTCAATGATTGCACTGTCAAACGAGGAAAGCGCCAATGAATCAACAGTCGCAAACAACAACGACATTATAAACCATCAGTACTCAAAAACATTTGCCTTCGAGTCCTCTTTCAGAAAATACTACAAGAAATATATTTCAAGTAATTACAACTATTTCAGCTACTTGCGGTCAATAACCGAATTAAAGATTGCAGAAAAGTTCTCCCACTATCCACAATATTACAAGGTATTCAGGAGTTGCAATGTGGGAAGCAAACAAGGGAATATATGGTGCGGCAACTGTCCGAAGTGTCTTTTTGTATATATAATGCTTATGCCATTCATCCCCAAAGACAAGCTTACAGAAATTTTCGGCAGCAATCTGCTACTCAATGATAATCTTCAAGAAACTCTTTACCAACTAACCGGACTATCCGAAACAAAGCCGTTTGAATGTGTCGGGACAGTCAAGGAGACAAGAGCGGCTATCGCAAAGTATCTGTCGGAAAACGAGCCTGAAGGAATACTTTTACCATACATCGATAAATGTCCACGGTCGGAAAGAGTTATGGACCTGATTCAGTTCGGAGCCATGTTAAACCATTACAATGCCAGCAATTTCATTCCGGAGAAACTATGAACAACCTGATTCATTCCATTTTCGACGGGAAAAGGACTATCATACTCGGTTTTGGGCGTGAGGGAAAGGAGTCTTTCAATCTAATCAGCAAATACATTCCTTCCGAACTCATAACAATAGCCGATCAGAACGACAGCAGCATCCCGGAGGATATCAAACAGCAATATCGTTGCATTACCGGACCTAACTACTTGGAAAACATCAACGATTTTGACATTATTGTCAAAAGTCCTGGTATCTCAGAACATTTCATGGAAGGCATACCTGAAGATAAAATCACTTCTCAGACCGACATATTCCTTCAACAATATCGCAACAGAGTAATTGGAATAACCGGAACAAAAGGCAAAAGCACCACATCATCGCTTATAGCCCACATGCTTACCACTGCAGGAATCAAGAACGTATTGGTGGGAAATATTGGTATCCCGGCCTTTTCAGCCCTAAATTCCATTGACGATGAAACGGTTATTGTAATGGAACTTTCAGCCCATCAGCTAAATCACATTAAGACCGCACCACACATCGCATTATTCCTCAACATTCGTGAGGAACATCTCGACCATTTCGGCACATTTGAACAATATTTCAAAGCCAAATGCAACATTTTCACAAAACAAGGCAAAAACGACATACTTATCATTGACCGAAGGGAAAAAGAAATAACCGACCGCATTCTGAATTCACCGACATCCGTTGTGAGCCATATTGAGTCCATCAATATTGAAAACACAAAAGACATGCAAACACAATTGAGAGGACAGCACAACAAAACGAATCTCGCATTTGCAGCAGAAGCCGTATCACATTTCAACATACCACGTGAAATCATAGAAGAGGGGGCGCGTTCCTTCACGCCACTGCCTCACAGACTGCAGTATGTAGGCACTTATTCGGGAATAGAATTTTACAACGATTCCATTTCCACAATTCCCGACTCGGCTATGGCTGCAATGTCAGCTCTTGGTAATGTCGGAACAATCATATTAGGAGGATTCGACCGTGGCATCAGCTATAAGAAATTTGCAAAACACTTGGCAAAATGCAATGGTCTGAACATAATTGCCACTGGTGATGCCGGCAAACGAATATGTGAGCTTGTCAAGGAACAAAACTACAATTGCAACATTTTTTATGCTGCCAACATGAAGGAAATCATTGAATTGGCATTCGAGCACACTCCAAAAGACACAAAGTGCCTGCTTTCACCCGCTGCGTCAAGTTACGACCAATATAAGAATTTTGAGGAAAGAGGGAGATATTATGTAACCTGCATCCACGATTACGTGGAGACGCATTAAATAAAAAAAGGAATCAATGCAGTTTGATTCCTTTTCTAATTATGCTTCCTTAGGAGTATTATCCTTAGCAATTTTACGTGGACGTCTGACACCATAAGTGCCGTTGATGATTTTGCCACGTTTTGATTTCTTATCGCCTTTACCCATTTTTCTGATTTTAAATTTTTTGCAAAAATACACTTTTTTTCAAAAAAAAAAGGAGTTCACACTCCTTTTTTTTTGCTCGAATGATTAGAAACTTGATTTAAATTTCACAGCATCCTTTGCCGGAATCTTGATAACTTCCTGAGTTCTTGGATTTCTGCCCTGACGAGCGTCCTTGTGAACCTTGCTCCATGTTCCGAAGCCGACGAGAGTTAACTTACCGTCTTTTTTCTTCATTTCACCTTTAACAGCTTTCATGAAGGATTCAACAGCTTTTCCAGCGTCTTTCTTTGTGATTTCAGCATCTTTTGCAATAAAATCAATGAGTTCTGATTTGTTCATAAGCAATACCTTTTATTTTCGGCGGTAAAATTAATTCTTTTTTTTTATATATCGGTGTTTTTTATTAAAAAAAAACTTTTTTGATGAAATTTTTTTTATCACAAACAAATTAAAATATGACAAAATTTATCTACCTTTGCAAAAAATTTTGAGAAGAGAAAAATAATACATTATAAAATGGCAAATAGCAATAACAATCGTAAACAAACCGAAGAGAATTTCGGTCAAATTGAAGGCTCATTATCAAAGGCTGAGCAATTTTTTGAAGACAACAAGAAAACTATTTCTATCATTCTTGCCGTAATAATCATCATTGTGTTGGCAATTTTTGCAATTCAGAAATTATACATCCAACCAAAGGAAAACAAGGCACAAGTTGAAATCTATAAGGCGCAAAAGTTATTCAACAACGGTGACTATGAAAAGGCTTTAAGCGGTGATGACGTAACATATCTCGGTTTTGAACAGATAGCTGATGAATACAAAATAACAAAGACAGGAAAGATGGCACGCTATTACATGGGCATCTGCAACCTTCATCTTGGTGAATATCAGAAAGCTATTGACAATCTCAAGAAGTTCAAATCAAACGACTATTTCGTATATGCAATGTCAAAATCAGCCATGGGTGACGCTTACGTAGAACTTAAAGACTACTCTTCAGCTATCAGCTGCTACAAACGCGCTGCAAACATCCATGAGAACGACCTGACAACTCCAGAATTCCTTAAGAAACTCGCAATCACCTACGAACTTGCCGGTGATAACAAGAGCGCACTTGCAACATATCAGGAAATCGTTGACAAATATCCTTCATCAACAACACAGATTGATGCAAAGAAAGCCATTGGAAGACTCCAGGAAATAAAATAATCTTAAATGGCCAAGGTGGTTTTTATGGGTACTCCGCAGTTCGCTGTGGAATCACTGAAAAAAATAATCGAAGCCGGACATGAAATAATTGCGGTTGTTACCGTACCAGATAAACCAGCAGGACGAGGGTTGAAAATGCTCTCGTCCTCTGTTTGTTTATATGCCAAGGAAAACGGACTGCCAGTGTTCCAACCCGAGAAACTTAATGATCCCGGCTTCGTAAGCATCATACAGACTCTGAACCCTGATATTATTGTTGTGGTGGCATTCCGCAAACTTCCCAAAAGCATCTGGAGCATACCCAAATACGGCTCCTTCAACGTGCATGCCTCTCTCCTCCCACAATACCGGGGGGCAGCCCCGATGAATCATGCTATCATCAATGGTGAGACCCAAACGGGAATAACCACTTTTCTGCTTGATGACAATATTGATACGGGAAACATAATTTGCCAACAGTCAGTAGAAATCAATCCGACAGACACTCTCGAAGACCTGCACGACAAAATGATGGTCACAGGTGCCGCCCTCGCCGTAAAAACCATAGACAAACTCATCTCAGGTGATTACCAGCCAATCATCCAATCAGAACTTATTCCCGAAGGCACAGTAATTCACGGTGCACCCAAAATAACCAAAGAATTCTGCCAAATCAATTGGAACAATACTTCCATAAATATATTCAATAAAATACGAGGTCTCTCCCCCACCCCCTGCGCATTTACTGTCCTGAAATCAACTGACGGACGCATGATGTCAATCAAAATCTTCAAAACCGAATATCAGTTAATTGAAGATGAGACCAAACTCAAAACTCCGGGCACCGTCATCACCGATAATGTAAAATATCTTGGTATCAGCACACAAGACGGGATTATTTTCTTGAAAGACTTACAGCTCGCAGGAAAGAAAAGGATGGATATAGAAAGTTTTCTAAGAGGCAACAAGATGATAGGAGCCGTCACTGTTTCCCCTGACAATACCATAATCAATTAGCCACCTGATTATATCAATCATACTATGTGGCTCAATATCAGGAAATAACGCACAGAGTTCATCTGATGTTGCATCGTGTGACCTCAATTTTTCACAGATAGTATTGATAACTTCCTCACTCGTAGGGGAATTTTTGATATCACGTCTTCTTTTACGACAATAGTCACATATTCCGCAACGTTTATTGTTGTTATCCTCGCCAAAATACTGCAACAACATGCTGCTTCGGCACTTGGAGGTATTCGTCACGTAGGCTGTAATATAATCAAGGTATTCGTGCGCTATCTTTTTACGTTGTTTGTAAAATGATTCATCTGAAAACATGTACTTTTTATTGCTCACAGCATGTGTAAAAGTAATCTTGGGCGAATCGCTGTAAGGAATGTAATCGACTAAATCCTGTTTTGTCAGAAACTGCAGAATATCAACAACTTGCTTTACATCCACACCAAGTCGCGATGCTATCAGAGTCTCTTCGATTTTACCATATTCGCTGAAAATCCCACCATAAATGCGAAGCAGAGTCTGGATAAAATCATCCAATTCAGGATGACGCAACTGATAATCGTACAAAGTGTCACGCCCAACCTTGACAATAAGTCTTGATGGATTCTGAAATGCATCCGACAATGCTATTGCACCTTGATTTTCAATGACTTTCAATGCGTTATGAACAATTATCGGCTTAAAGTCATATTTTTTGCAGAAATCAAAGATATCAAAATCAAAAGTCATATTCTCACCTGCTCCAACGGGCAGTTTATAATAATTCCCCAGCGAGCCATAGATTAACTGAATCGTCTTTATATCAGGATATGAATCCTCAAAACGATTCCGAAGGTTATCAAGGTCATTGTCATTGAACAGAAGGATTCCGAAAGCCGGTAGTTTGTCCCTTCCGGCACGCCCCACTTCCTGAAAGTATGACTCTATGTTATCAGGAATGTCAAGATGAACCACGAACCGTACATCAGGCTTGTCAATACCCATTCCAAAGGCATTTGTCGCCACTATAATGCGGGTTTTGTTGCTTTTCCAGTCATTTTGTTTGCGGTCACGGCTTTTGTCATCAAGTCCTGCATGATAGTAATCGGCTGATATGTTATTGTCATTCAGAAATTTGGAAATTTCAACAGTGCCTTTTCTATTTCGCATATAGACTATTCCGGAACCGTTTACGTTGTTTGCTATTCTCAGCAAACGACCCAATTTATTTTCCTCCTTATAGACAAGATACGACAAATTCTGCCGTTCAAAGGATGTTTTAAGGACATTGTGTGATTTGAATTTCAGCTTATCCTGAATGTCATTAACGACCTTTGGTGTTGCAGTTGCAGTCAGTGCAAGAATTGGGACATTCGGCAGATACTGGCGGATTTCAGCAATATCAAGATAGGCCGGACGGAAATCATAGCCCCATTGGGATATGCAGTGTGCTTCATCAACGGCAATCAGGCTTATACCTAATTTTTCGATATTAATCTGAAACAAATCAGTTTTAAGTCTTTCAGGAGACACATACAGGAACTTTGTTTCGTTATATATGACATTGTCGATAACACAGGTCTGCTCATAAAACGTCTGTCCGGAAAACAGAAGATCAGCCTTGATTCCCCTTGATTTCAAAGCAGCCACCTGGTCCTTCATCAACGCAATAAGCGGCGAGATTACAAGACACAATCCATCACAAGCGAGAGCAGGGACCTGAAAACAGATGGATTTTCCTCCACCGGTAGGCAGCAATGCAAGAGTATCCCTGTCTTCAAGGATAGAACTGATAACATCTTCCTGGAGTGACCTGAAGGAATCATATCCCCAGAAATTCCTAAGTACCTGTTTTATATCAGTATGCTGATGCATCGTTTTTTGGAAAATAAATGGTATAACTCGAAGCAAAAATAATAAATAAACTATTACTTTTGCGAATTGAAATTCAAAACATGGAAGTTTTTTATTACAAAGATATTACTGAAGGCATAGTTGCCCTGCCAGTTGAAGAGTCAAAACATATTCTCAAGGTTCTTCGTAAAGTGCCAGGAGATTCGATACTCATAACTGACGGTCACGGTAAACTGTATGACGTCGAAATAGTTGAAGGCGGGAGGCAGTGTATTGTAAATTCAAAGTTCAGCAGCGTCAGAGAATCCGGACGCAATTACTACCTTCACCTTGCAGTGGCTCCGACAAAAATGATGGAACGCTATGAATGGCTTGTGGAAAAATGCATGGAAATAGGAATTGACGAGCTCACCCCTATTTTATGTGAACATTCCGAGAGAAAAATCATCAAAGAGGAACGGCTGGCTAACATTGCAGTCTCAGCCATGAAACAGTCTAAAAACCTGTATCTGCCCAAGATTAATCCGCTGACCCCATTCAAGGAATTCATTAAACGGCCCATAGAAGGCAACAAATGTATAGGATATTGTGAAAGCACAAGCAAAGACTATTATTTCAACAAAATCACAGATGGCAGCAATACAATGCTCATAGGACCTGAGGGAGATTTCTCAAAAGAGGAATTGAATCTGGCTTTTGAAAACGGCTACAAAGGCGTGTCACTCGGCAACACCATTCTCAGAGTGGAAACGGCAGCCATTGTGGCCTGCAACATGGTGGCCGTCAAAAATTTTAAAACTGAATAATGAAAAGATTTATAATCGTTATATTACTGATTTCCAGCTCTATGACCATCTACGCACAGTCAACCGTCAAAATAGCGCTGTGCAAATATTCCGGTGGCGGTGATTGGTATGCAAATCCGACATCATTGCCCAATCTAATCGAATTCTGCAATCAGAACATCGGTACAACCATTGACCCAGTACCCGCAACTGTTGAAGTTGGCAGTGCAGACATATTCAATTATCCTTTTGTGCATATCACCGGTCACGGCAACATCCTATTTTCAGACAGTGACGTCAGGAACTTGCGCCAATACATGATTTCCGGAGGATTTCTTCATATTGACGACAACTATGGCATTAAGCCGTATGTTTTCAGAGAGATAAAAAAGGTATTTCCGGAGACTGATTTTGTGGAACTTCCATTCTCACATCCCATCTTTCATCAGAAATATGAGTTCAAGGCAGGATTGCCCAAGATACATGAGCACGACAATAAGCCGCCGCAAGCATTCGGCATTTATTATGAAGGACGTTTGGTGTGTCTTTTCACTTATGAATGTGATTTGGGTGACGGCTGGGAAGCTACCGCAGTTCATCATGACTCCGAGGAGAATCATCAGAAAGCTCTGCGTATGGGTGCCAATATAATCCAATATGTCTTTGATAACTGACGCCGATTGGCACTTTAACTTTGTAAAGTCTCATAAATACTCTCCACTGTTCGCATAATACCGATAATATTCCCACATCGGACCGCGGACTTTGCGCTTGCGCAGTACTACGACAACAGGACTTTCAGGAGTGTCAGGAAAAACCCATGTCATACCTGTTTTTGCAGCATCCTCCTTCAGATGCGAAATATCAACATCTTTGGAAATGTAATATATCGGGTTTATTAGCTCCGACTTGTCTTTGATTATTCCTTCCTTCAATGCAACATCACACAAATCTGTATCCGGATAAATTCTCATCCCTATATAAGGGAAAAAAACTGAATTTTCAATCTTTTTGCTGTTTTCAAATGTCTCCGCAAGCGAATCTTCAGTTTCACCATAACCGCACAAGATTAAAAAATGAGCGAAGAAAATCCCAAGGTCATTACAGTATATGCTTGTTCTCAATATGTCCTCAAATTTAAAATCTTTCTGATAATTAACAAGTTGCGAATCAGAAAACGACTCCGTGCCAAATTCTATATGGGTAAGTCCCGCCTTCTGATACAGCTTAAGATCTTCGTATGTGAGGTTTGACGGTGAAAAATAAGCACCCCAGTTAATCTTGACGCCACTGTCAATTATGAGATTGCAAAGTTTGTAATTGTACTCCCTGTTGATGTTGAATATGGAATCAGTGAAGAAAAGATATGTTATTTCTTTTTTTCTGTTTAATTCGACAATATTCTCTACAACCTTGTATGGGTCAAGAGTTCTGACGACTCTTCCCTCAATGACAGGATAACTGCAATAAATACACCTTTTCGGACAGCCGCGTTTCGTCTGTATGTTGAGCATACCCGATTTGGGCCAATAGAATTCCGTCAGTTGCTCATCAAATTGGACATCAATACTTCTGACAAAATGAGCCCTGCCATTGACAATAATATCACCATCATCATTTCTATACACAAGTCCCTCAATATCAGACACTTTCCCACCATTATCCAAGGCATTGATTAATTGTATGTTACTCTCTTCGCCTTCCCCTTTGATACCGTAATCGGCCTCAAGTTCTTTCAGCAACAGTTCCGGGAAAATAGAAAATCCCGAACCTCCCACAAGAAGAACAGCTTGGGAATATTTTCTTATATAAGACGTAATTTTCTTATAATGTGTGATAAAAGTATTCCTTGAATAGATATTTACATCATCTATGTTTCGGAGTGACAGTTCTATATATCTATAATGGTTTGATTTAAGAATATTATCAAAATCATCAAATGAGTTCAGGTTGAAATCGAAAAAATCAAACTCATAATTCTTAAGGTTCTTCTTTTGGTATGTCCACAGATAGGAAAGTCCAATTGGATATACCGGATATGGATTGGAAAAATTGTTAGCCGATACTAATAATATCTTCTGCACACTAATTTAATAATATTTTTGCAAAAGTAATAAAAAAATTTCTTCTGAAGAAAGCCATTGATATTCATTGTCACGTCTGAACCAAGTGACCTGGCGTTTTGCATATCTCCGAGTATCGGTTTTTATTTTTTCCACAGCAAAATCCAAAGTGCAATTTCCGTCAAGGTATTCAAACAGTTCCTTGTAGCCGACTGTATTAAGAGCGGTCAGATGTCTCAGTGGAACCAAAGATTTCACTTCCTCGAGCAGACCTTGTTTCATCATTTCATCAACTCGCAGGTTTATTTTTTCCACAAGTTGTTCACGCGGAATTGAAATGCAGTATTTGTCAATGTTGAAATTGCGTTCCTTATCAATACCGTTTCTAAGAGATGAAAACTTCTTTCCCTCTGTGTAATATACCTCTATCGCACGAATAAGTCTTATAGGATTTGACAAATCCACGATTTCATAATATTCGGGGTCAACTCTTTTCAATTCCTCCTGTAACGCAGCAATACCTTTGGTTTCAAGCAGTTTTTTTAGCGAAATTCTGATTTCAGGGTCCGGGTCAGGAAGAGCATCAATACCCTTGGTTACGGCATCAATATAGAGTCCGGAGCCACCGCACAATATCACATTGTCGTGAGTTTGAAAAAGTCTGTCAAGCAAGGCAATGGCATCGGTTTCATAGCGTGACACATCATATCTTTCGTTAACGGAAAGGTGTCCGATAAAATGATGTCTCGCTGCGGCAAGTTCTTGAGGTGTAGGTTTGGCAGTTCCAATGTTGAGTTCCCTATAGAACTGACGTGAATCGGCTGAAACTATTTCAGTGTTAAGAGATTGTGCAAGTCGTATCGCAAGAGAGGTTTTTCCGGATGCAGTCGGACCAGCAATAACGATGAGATTTTTATTTTTAGTAGTTGTAATCGGTATCGACATCAGTTATATCATTGTAGCCGTCGTCAAAATCATCATCGGAATTTCCGTCATAATAATCATCGTCGCCAAAATCATCAACTTTATCTTCATCGATATCATCGAAATCAATTTCCATCTTCTGAGCGCGTTTGGCCTCAATAAAATCCTCGAGGTCGCCTTCGCTTTGCAGACAACACGGCAGGTCATCATCGTTTTTATCGGCAATCTCCATGCATTCAATAAACAATGTTATAGGATTCATGAAGTCATATTCATAAACCATTCTTTGACCGGTATGAGTAATCACATCTTCAATTTTGGTGTCTCCCATAGTTCTGGTAGGCATCACCATTAATAATTCATCATTTTCACGTTGCAGTTCTTCGATGTCATCTTCATCTATCATCATGTCAATCAAAGATATTTCCTCTCCCTTAATCCATAATTCATTGCTCAAATAGAAGGAGGCAAGTTCATTGTCACGGAAGCCACAAACATCAACAAGAAATGAATGGAGCTCAAGAAACGTCTGGCTTCCAAGAATTTCGACATCTCTCAAAAACTCCTCGACCTCATTGCAGACTATCCGTAGTGTGTAAGTTTTCATTATTTGTTTCTTTATTGGATATATAATCATTCAAGACATCGAAACTGACAGGTTCCAGGCCTCTCGTTTTGGCGATGTCGAGCATATACTGAAATGCGGCCTCAAATGAATTGTCACATTGGCCGTCAAGAATAGCATCTTTGACTGCATTTTTAATCACTCCCACATCCTTGCAAGGTTCAAGTCCGAAAGTCCGCATAATATGTTCCCCCTTGATAGGCGGCTGCCAGGTTCTCACAAAATCCTTTTTCTCCAGTTCCTTGATTTTCTGTTCAACGAGATTGAAATGTTCTTTGTACATTTTAATCTTCTGTTCATTGGCTGAAGTAATGTCAGCATTGCAGAGGAGCATCAAATCATCAATATCTTCGCCTGCATCGAAAATGAGTCGGCGGACTGCGGAATCAGTAACGAATTCGGATGAAAGCACCTGCGGACGGAGATGGAGGGAAACCATTTTCTGGACATATTTCATCTTCTCGTTTGTCGGCATTTTAAGACGTGGGAAAATCTGCGCAACTTTGCGGGCGCCCACCACCTCATGACCATGAAACGACCATCCGTTGACATCATCAAATCTTTTTGTGTCAGGCTTTGCAATATCATGCAAGATAGCAGCCCATCTTAGCCAAAGGTTGTCGGATTTTTCAGCGACATTGTCAAGAACCTTCAGAGTATGATAAAAAACATCTTTATGTGCTTTACCGTTAATATTGTCTATTCCCTTGAGTTTCAACATTTCAGGGAGAATATACCTGAGCAGTCCAGTCTCATCAAGCATCAGAAAGCCCGTGGAAGGACGTGGGGCAAGTATTATCTTATTCAGTTCATCCACAATACGTTCTTTGGACACTATTGAGATACGGTCAACATTCCGTGATATTGCCTCCATCGAAGAATTTTCGATTGAAAATCCAAGTTGTGTCGCAAATCTTACGGCTCTCATCATTCGCAGCGGATCATCAGAATAAGTGATATCAGGATCAAGAGGTGTTCTAATTATTCCTTCGTTAAGGTCATGAATACCATTGAAAGGGTCGATAAGTTCACCAAAGTTGTCGGCATTTAAGGATATGGTCAATGCATTGATTGTGAAGTCTCTGCGGCTCTGATCCTCTTCCAATGTACCAATTTCGACAATTGGTTTGCGGGAATTCCTGTTGTATGACTCTTTTCTTGCTCCCACAAATTCAACCTGATATTCGACACCTTCAAAATTACAACGCACCATTGCAGTTCCGAAATGCCTGTAATGGGCTGTTCTGACGCTGTTGACTTTTGAGGCGAAAACTTCAGACAGTTGGATACCGCTGCCAATACACACAATATCAATGTCACTCGAAGGGCGCTGCAAGAAATAATCACGCACGTATCCGCCAATTACATAAGCCCGGACGTCAAGTTCTTCAACAGACTCTTTAAGCACTTTAAAAATGCTATTTATCTCAAGAAGATTTATCTGTGTCATAAGTTATAATTGGAATGCAAAAGTAATATTTTTTGATTAACTTTGCATACAAAATATTGATTATGTCTAACATTAAAAACATATTGTCGCTCAAGGAACTCACCACATTAATACAGAGAACGATAGCCACTGATATGAACACTTTGTACTGGGTGAAAGCAGAGTTGGTGAAACTCAACTGTGCGGCCTCATCAGGGCATTGTTATCCTGAACTTGTTGAAAAGGAAGGCTCCAAAATCAATGCACAGATGCGTGGGATAATATGGAAAGATGTTTACAGCGTCATTTCGTCCAAATTCAAAAGAATCACACATACCGAAATAGCCTCGGGCATGCAACTGTTGCTCCAAGTTCAGGTTACATACTCACCTATCTATGGACTTTCCCTGATGGTCATGGATATTGACCCGACATACACCACAGGGGCATTAGCTTACGAAAAGCGACAGACCATTGACAGACTTACAGAGGAAGGAGTTATGGATTTGAACAAAAGCATTCCGATGCCTTGGCTTCTGCAGAAACTCGCAATCATTTCGGCAGACAGCAGCAAAGGATATAACGATTTCATGCAGACAATAGGTGAATACGCAGAACAATATTCAATTTTCACAAAACTCTACAATGCGGCACTTCAAGGCAATATTGCAGTCTCATCACAAATTGCGGCCTTCGAGGAAATAAAAATGAACTCCGACTGTTTCAATGCTGTCATCCTCATAAGAGGAGGCGGAGGCGACATAGACATGAACTGTTATGACAACTACGAGCTCGCCTACGAAATAGCGACATTCCCAATCCCCGTCATCACAGGAATCGGACACTCCACCGACACATCTGTCGCCGACATGGTTTCTGCCGCGCAGATGAAAACCCCTACGGAAGCCGCAAATTTCGTGCTGTCGGGTTTTGCAAGATTTGAAGAGGCTCTCAATACGTTGCAGGACAACATCATAAAATTCACTTCCCGCCAGATAGACTATTTCAAGAACAGCCTCAACAACATCGCATCACTAATCATCACAAAACCTTCTGCAATAATCGCCTACAACAACAATTTACTTACGCGTACAGGTGACGACATGACAAAATATGCACTACTAAAACTGACAACTTACAATAATAATCTTACCAGAATCGTTGATAACATATCAAAAAATGTCACAATGAAACTGAACTCCGACAAGATAAAACTTGACAATTACGAGGCAGCGATAAAACTACTTAGCCCTTTAAACATCTTGAAAAGAGGATACAGCATTTCATATCTCAATGGAAAAGCAATAACCGACGCAAACTGCATCAAGGAAGGTGACATCATTGAGACTCAATTATATAACGGGAAAATAGAAAGCAAAACAACTAAAATAAAATCTAATGAAAGATAATAAAATTACTTACGAAACCGCATTACAAGAACTGAACGACATATATCAGAGCATGGAAGACAATGCCATTGGCGTAGATGAACTGACGGAAAAGCTCAAGCGCGCAAGCGATCTCATCAGAATCTGCCGTGACAAGCTGAAACTTACCGAAGAAGAAAGCAAAAAGATACTCGAACAATTCAAAACCATATAACACAAATGGAACCGATAATAAAGCTGACAGGTATCCATAAAAGCTACGGCAACCTTCATGTGCTCAAAGGCATCGACCTTGAAATACATCCTCATGAGATTATTTCCCTTGTAGGAGCATCGGGAGCCGGAAAATCCACACTCCTGCACATTATAGGCACTCTCGACCGTCCCGACAAGGGTACTGTCACATATAATGGAACCGATGTTTTCAAATTCAATGACAAGAAACTGTCGGAATTCAGAAACAAAAACATTGGATTCATATTTCAGTTCCATCATCTGCTTGCTGAATTTACAGCATTGGAAAATGTCTGCATCCCAGCATATATAGCAGGCAGCAGCAAGAAGACGGCAGAGACAAAAGCCATGCATCTGCTCGAAATGCTGTCGATGGAACACCGAGCCGAACATAAGCCTTCAGAACTGTCAGGAGGTGAACAACAACGCGTGGCAGTCGCCCGTGCACTTATCAATTCACCCGAAATCATTCTTGCAGATGAACCGTCGGGCAACCTCGACTCGGAAAACGCAGCAGAACTGCATAAACTCTTTTTCTCCCTCCGAGATGAAATCGGAATAACCTGCGTTATCGTAACTCATAACGAATCGTTCGCACAAATGGCCGACACCAGACTAACAATGATAGACGGAAACATTGTCCGTTAAAACTCTCAACTTATTGAAAATGAAAAAACTACTCATAATAATCTTAGCAATAACAACAGGCTTGTCAGTTTACGCCCAGACAATGCTGACAGACGTAAACAAAGCCGATGAACTCTACAAAGATGACAAATTCGCCGAATCTTTGTTCATATACAACAGCATCGACAATCCCGATGGCAGAATATCAAAGCGAATTGAAGAAATCCAAAAGAAACTGTCGGACGAAACATTCGCCAACGACCAGTTTCAGAAATGTATTCTTGACGGCAACAATGCAAACAAAAACCAGAATTACGAACTTGCATACATCTGTTTCAATGCAGCTCTTCTGATTAAACCGGATGCCAATTTTCCAAAAACCAAACTGAGAGATTTAAGCCAATTCATTACTGACCCGAATGTGGACAAACGCTTTGACAATCTCATCGCAACTGCCGACAAATACTACGAAAGCCAGAATTACGAAATGGCCAAGAAAACATATAAGGATGCTCTCGTAATCAAGCCAGGTGATGCACATTCCTCAAACCGCATCGTTGAAATAGACGATATCATGGTCAAGAAAAATGCCTCGCAGAAAGAATATGATGACAACATCTTCTATGCAGACAGATTTATGGCAAACAATGATCTCGAACAGGCAAAAGTCTATTATCAGAAAGCATTGGAGCTGCAGCCAAACGAAGCATACCCAAAAGACAAGCTGAACGAAATCCTGAAAACGCAGACTGATGCAGCCCAACTTGAAACAAGCTATCTCACAGCCATAAACAAGGGCGATTCGGCATTCACACAACACGCTTACGACACGGCAAAAGAATTCTTCTCGGAAGCATTGACATACAAACCTACTGAAGAATACCCGCGTACAATGATAAATAAAATCAACAACGCAATCGACACACAAAATGCCAAAGCAAACGAAATAGCCACCATCAGAACCAACATCAGCGAGACAATCGCTGCAAAGCAGTTCGTAACCGCACAGTCTCACATTCAGAAAGGTCTTGCCCTACTACCCCAAGATTCATTATTCCTTTCACAAAAAGCCATGGTTGACTCCATCCTAACACAGCGACAAATCGATGACATGAATTTCGACAATTTCGTTGACATGGCAAAAGACGCATACGCTTCCAAAGACTACGAAAATGCATCCAGATATTATTCCATGGCTTTGGACATCAAACCTGACGAAAACATTGCCTCAAAAAAGCACAGAGCAGATTCTCTCTACCAACTGAAACTTGACAGAGAAGCCGCCAAACTCGCTGCAGCCGACAAAAAAGCAGAAACTCAGAAAAATAACGAAAAGACAAAAACTGTCCAAGACAACAGTAAAGACAAACCGCAGGAACTATCCGCTGCAAATGAAGAACAGAAAAAAGCAGCAAACGAGACAAAAGGCACTGACCAACAGCCCGCAACCGAGCAGAAAACACAAAACAAAACCGCTGACGCTGACAGGAAACCACACGAAGAACCGCAGAACAAAATTAGCCCCACCAATCAATCGGACGCTTACACAAAACTGCTGAACGAAAGCCAGTTGAGTTACAGCAAAGGCCAATATGACAAAGCCTTGGCAGGATACGCATCAATACTCAAGACTTACAAAGATGACCCTACGGCACAACAAAGCATCAATGAAATAACCACCCTGCTCAACAACAATGTCGTCAGACAACTGGTAACCGCACCTGTCACCATCACTGCAGGTTCAAAACAGAACTTCGATTTTGAGAAACTGCTGCCGAAAGACCGCAAAAACAATTACCTCAAAATAATCATCAAATCCACTGATGACAAGACTCCAAAAATCTATGTCAACTTATACAAGTTCAACGCCAAGAAGAGCGGATTCCTTCTGAAGGATGTAAACGCCAATGCTGGCAACGAAGCACTGTACATATCATTAAGCGTAATCCCATCATGGATGCGTGAAGATATCAGCCGTATCGAGATAGTCACAGAAAACGGCGATGTCAACATAGTCGAGATGTCAATCATCGCCGTACCGTAATCTTATGTGGTACCTTTAAATACAGGTAACTCAAAACATCATAGATTATTCTTCAATCAATTCAGGAATTTTGACAACCTCGCCAGTATCATAATAGCCTGAATCGAGTTTGTCCTTCAACTTACCGAAACTTTCGAGAGTGTAATTGACATCATCAAGAGAATGGGCAGCTGTAGGTATAAGTCTGAATATAATCTCACCCTTAGGAATGACAGGATACAATACTACCGAACAGAAGATGTTAAACTCTTCCCGCAATGCGTATGCCATATTTGAGGCTTCGGATACGGAACTCTTGAAATATACAGGCGTAACACATGATTCAGTTCTTCCAATATTGAACCCGCGCTCCTTAAGACCTGACTGCAGAGCATGAACGTTCTCCCATAATTTATCCTTATATTCAGGATGTTTTCTAATGAGATCCAGACGTTTCAGGGCACCGATGGTCATTGGCATAGGCAGTGACTTTGCATAAATCTGTGAACGCATGTTGTATTTCAGGTAATCAATGATTGTTTTTTCGGAAGCGACAAACGCACCAATACCTGCAAATGACTTTGCAAATGTCCCGAAATAAACATCTATCTTATCCTGAACACCGAAATATTCACCTGTGCCGGCACCAGTCTTACCCATAGTTCCTATACCATGAGCATCATCAACAAGAAGACGGAAATTATATTTCTCTTTAAGGTCGGTAATACCTTTGAGGTTACCTATCGCACCGGTCATTCCGAATACACCTTCTGTAATTACGAGGACTCCACCACCCTGCTCATTTGCAAGACGAGTCGCATTGACAAGACGTTTTTCAAGACTTGCCATATCATTATGTATATAACTGAAACGTTTGCAGTTAGTCATACGCATACCATCGATGATGCACGCATGAGCCTCAGCATCGTAAACGATAACGTCACGGCCTCTTTTGTCACACAGACAGTCGATAATGGAATTCATCCCTTGATAGCCGAAGTTCAGAAGATAGCATGAAGGCTTATGGACGAAAGCAGCAAGTTCCTCCTCAAGCTGACGATGATATTTGGTCTGACCCGACATTGCCCTGGCTCCCATCGGATAAGCCATACCGTATTTTTCGCAAGCTTCGGCATCAGCCTTTCTTACTTCAGGATGGTTTGCAAGTCCCAAATAATTGTTGAGACTCCATACGAGGACTTCTCTTCCGTTAAACCTCATGTGCGGTCCCAATTCACCTGTAAGATTTGGAAACATAAAATAACCTTCTGCTATTTTTTGATACTGTCCCAACGGACCAGCATCCCTCTTCATTCTTTCAAAAATATCCATATTAACTTTATTTTAAAATTATTTTCTGCTTTGCAAAAATATAAATAATATTTCAGATGGATTTGTTTTTCCTGTTATTTTTGCAAACCAAAACAGACCCTGATGGAAAAGACGAAACAAACATTTGCAATATATTCACAAAATTTGGATTTCACCTCAAAGGCTTCACTTTTATCATTAGGGAACATGGTTTTGGATGTTGCCGGAATTGACGCAAACAAAAAAGGATTTGGCATTGATGCCGTATTAAGTCACAACTATGCATGGGTGGCTATGCGAATGAGGCTCAGAATATTGCGCTATCCTGAAGAATCCGAGAACGTCACTGCTGAAACATGGATTGAAAATTGGTCGAAATTCACCACACAGCGTGACTGTGTTATGACGGACGACAACGGCAACAGAATTATGGAAGCAGCCATAATATTCACGCTGATAGACTTCAATCTGCGACAAACCGTAAACATGCTAGACAAAATTCCCAATTACGGAGGTTTCATAAATCCTGACATTTTGGACACATGTGCCCCAGGCAAAGTGAAACCGCTACAGAATGAGACGCTAATCGGCCAGCATACTGTCTCCATCAACGACCTTGATGTCAACATGCATGTCAACAGTTTCCGTTATATTGCATGGATACTCGACTGCATCCCGATTGACTTATACAAGGAAAACAAAATCACAGATATAGAAATCAACTATATCCACGAAATACTCTATGGTGAAACCGTCACAATTTATTATGAAAAAATTGAGGATAATGTTTATATCTTCGACATTCACAACCAGGAAGGCATTTCAGCAAATCGCTGTAAGCTAACGTTCGTTCCTGTTTGCCTTCTTACTTAAAATAACAATCGTCCAGACAAGCAAGACAAGTCCTTTGACAATACTTGTTACTGCTATGGCCCACCAGATGCCCAGCACGCCTAGTGATGTGGATGCCAAATAAAGTGCAAGCGGAATGCGCAAGACATTGAAAGTTACACTGATAATAGCCGGAGGCAACGTTCTCCCAAATCCGTAGAACACTCCTTGGGAAGTTATCTCAACCATCATAAGTATTTGAGAATATCCTGAAATCCTCAAATAATCCGCACCGGACATATATGCCTCTCTGTCAGGCACAAACAATGAGAAAAGTTCTCTGCCAAAGAAAACAAAACCGATAGTGCCAACCAGTCCGACGACTATAGTAAACAAAATTGACCTTTTGTAAGCACTCGCCATCCTCTTATACTCACCAGCAGCATAATTCTGTGCCACAAACGCACATAACGCCGCCGACAGTCCCAAGGCAGTGTACCATGTAAGTGATTCAAGTTTACTGCCAGTGGTAAACGACAACAGGGCAATGTAACCGCCATTCGCAGAGGCAATTCTTCCAAGAAGCATGTTTATAAAGGCATATACGGCATTCAACAAAGCCACAGAAGTGCCGATTCTGAAGATAATTCCGGCTTTTTTTCTGTCAATTCTTGTGAATATTTTCAGTCCGTTGAATAGTACCTTTCTGATTTTCACAACATAAATAAAAGTCAGACACACTATAACCTTTGACAGCAATGTGGCTACTGCCGCACCGTCCGAACCCATATTGAATCCATAGATAAACAATGGATCCAACAGCATATTCAATACGAACCCGCCACCGAAAATACACATGGGAACGCGAGTGTTTCCGGCGCCGTTGAAACTTCCGACAAATGCAGTGGATATAAAATAAAAAGGAAATGCCAACGACACAATCCGCAGGAAACTGTTCGACAATGATGCTATATCCGCTTCAAGAAGAAACAGATTCACTATCTGTTTTGACAGGACAAAAACCATTACAGTACAGAAGAGAGAAATGACTGTTGCAATAGTCACATTATTAGCAATATACTTCTTTGCATCATCACTATTGGACACCCCTACCGACTGTCCGACTGTAACTTCGGCACCGGTATTGGTCAACATGGAAAGCGATTCGACAATCCAGGTAATGATACCGCACGTACCTACCGCCGCGACAGCCTCATTACTGTAATGACCGAGCCACGCGATATCGGTAAGGCTATAGAACATCTGCATAAAATATGAGGCAATGACAGGCAGAGACAATCTAAACAATTGTCCGCCAATGCTCCCCTTGGTCAGATTTACAGTGCCCTCCATTACTCATAATTTTTCGCAAAAATAAACAAAAAAAAATGTATCTTTGCAGCATGGACAGAAAACAAACATTCAAAGGTGCGGGAGCAGCCATTGTCTCCCCTTTTCACAACGACTTGTCAATAGACTATGAAGCGCTTGAAAAGACCATAGAACATCTTATTGCCGGCAATATTGACTTCATCGTTCTTCTCGGCTCTACCGGCGAGGCCTCGACCATCAAAAAAAATGATCAGGAACAGATGATAAACTTTGCATCTGCAATAATCAATAATAGAGTGCCGCTGATTATAGGATGTAGCGGTAACTCCACAACTGATGTCACTGAGAGAGTCCGAGAAATCTCAAAATTAAAAATCGACGGGATTCTCTCAGCATCACCATATTACAACAAACCAAGCCAGGAAGGCATATACCGGCATTTCAAAGCTGTAGCAGAATCGACCGACCTCCCGCTCATCATTTACAATGTGCCCGGACGAACCGTCAGCAATATCCTTCCTGAGACCTGCCTCCGCCTTGCCAACAACATTGGCAACATAGTTGCAATAAAAGAGGCTTCAGGCAATATGGAACAGGTTATGAAAATCATCAAAGACAAACCTGATGGTTTTACAGTTCTGTCAGGTGAAGACGCCCTTAACGTCCCACTCATGTCAGTCGGCGTGGAAGGAAGCATTTCCGTTGTTGCCAACGCATTTCCTGAATTATTCAGCAAAATGATTCACTATGCTGCAAATGGAAATTTCACGGAAGCAGAAAAGATTCACTATCAATTGCTCGACTTCACATTTCTGATGTTCAGGGAAGGAAATCCTTCAGGCATCAAAGCTGCCATGAACATACTCGGACTTTGTGAGAACGTGTTGAGACCACCTCTATTACCCGTAAGTGAAAAATTATATAATGAAATAAAGGATTCATGTAAAGAGATGGCATGCCACATCTTTACAAAATAGCATTCTTCCTGTATCATGAGACATTTATTTTCGACATTAGCACTTATAGTTCTAAGTACGCTTGCATTCGCACAAAACACAGATTCCAATTCAACCATCAATCAAAAATATTCGGATTCAAACCGGTACCGCAATACTGACAAGGGTAAAGTATATGCTTTTTTCGATGGAGGCTGTTATTTCAGTTCCAAAATGTCGGACATTTACAGCGTAATGAAATTCAACCCATCATTCGACTATACGGTAGGATTTGGCTTTAAATACACCCCCAACAAAGAAATAGAGCTTTCTTATACAGGCGCAAATCCTACAGCAATCTATTCTTGGGATGACAAATCAAATATTTACAGCTGTCATGTTCATTATTTCCTTCTTGGTTATTCCGAACAAATTGCTGAATTCTACTCAATACGACCATTTTATTCTGTAGGCGTAGGTGCATCTTATCTTACCCTTAAACAACAATCAGGGTACAATCCTTTAGTAGAGGAACCTAATACAAGTAAAACATGGAGTTTTGCAGCAGCAATCGGTGCAGGACTCAAATATGACATAACGGCTTCTTTCGGCATCAAGCTACAGGGACGTCTTCTCGTTCCTATGTCCTTTACAGGGTTAGGCATCAGCATTGTTAACCTGCGTCCATACGTTACTTTCGGTTCATACTCTTTTTCGTTCAACGGAGATGTATCGCTTGGTGCATATTATAATTTTTAATCATATATAAAACTTTTATGTACAACTTAGCAGTAATAGGCAGCGGTCCCGGTGGATACGTTGCCGCAATCAGGGCAAGTCAACTCGGAATGAGTGTTGCCATCATAGAAAAAGCCGAATTAGGCGGAACATGCCTTAACTGGGGATGCATCCCTGCAAAGGCTCTCATTAAAAGTGCAACCGCATACAGATATGCTATAGACGCCGAACATTACGGTATCAAAATAGCATCGGCTGAACCAGACTTCAATGCAATTATAGCAAGAAGCAGAAACGTCGCCGCCACAATGAGCAAAGGTATCCAGTTTCTGCTCAAGAAAAACAAAATCGATGTAGTCAACGGTTACGGAAAACTTGTCAGCAATCATTCCATTGAAGTGACAAATTCCGAAGGAGAGAAAAGCATTGTTGAAGCCGAAAAAATAATCCTTGCCACTGGCACACGTTCCCGCGACCTGCCAAACATAAAACGCGATGGAGTAAAAATTATAGGCTATCGTGAGGCCATGACATTACCCAAACAGCCGGAAAGCATGCTGATTATCGGTTCCGGAGCAATAGGCACTGAATTTGCATATTTCTATCAGACAATAGGCACAAAAGTCACCCTTGTGGAATTTATGCCTGATATTCTTCCTTTGGAAGACAAGGAAATCACAAAACTTCTGACTCGCGAGCTCAAAAAGATGAAAATGAATGTGATGACTTCATCTTCAGTTACAAACGTTGATACAAGCGGTGACAAATGCATAGTTTCAATAAAGACTCCAAAAGGTGATGTGACAGTTGAGAGCGACATCGTTTTCATGGCTGCAGGCGTAACGGCAAATCTTGAAAACCTCGGCATTGAAGAACTCGGCATAAAGACGGAAAAAGGCAAAATTATAGTTGACCAGTATTACAAGACTTCAGCCGATGATGTATATGCTATCGGTGACATTGTTCCAGGACAGGCGCTTGCTCATGTCGCTTCTGCCGAAGCCATCTGCTGCGTTGAAAAGATAGCAGGTCTCAAACCTGAACCTATCGACTACGGCAATGTTCCATCATGCACTTACTGTTCTCCGGAAGTGGCTTCAGTAGGTTTGAGTGAAGAAAAGGCTCTCGCGCAAGGAATCAATATAAAGATAGGAAGATTCCCATATACGGCATCAGGCAAAGCCACGGCATCAGGACACAGAGAAGGCATGGTCAAACTTATTTTCAATAATGATACCGATGAACTCATAGGTGCTCATTTACTCGGTGAAAATGTCACTGAAATGATCGCTGACCTGGCCACTGCACGAAAACTTCATGCGAAAAGCCACGACCTTATGAAGACCATACACCCTCATCCTACCATGTCGGAAGCCATCATGGAAGCTGCTGAAGCTGCCAACAATGAATGTATCCATCTGTAAACCGAATAATCATAAATGGACATCATAAAACCAGATATTGAAGGACTTTTGGTAATAAAGCCAAAGATATTCTGCGATTCCAGAGGGTATTTCTTCGAATCCTATAATGAGCTGCGGTTCCATGAAGCAGGACTGAATGCCAAATTCGTTCAGGACAATGAATCCTGTTCACAACGGGGGACAATACGTGGACTTCATTTTCAGGAACCGCCTCACAGTCAGGGGAAACTTATCCGAGTCGTCAGCGGTGCAGTATTTGATGTGGCTGTAGATATCCGCAAGAACTCCCCGACATACGGCAAATGGTATGGCATAAAACTCGATTCCGTTGACAAACTCATGTTCTGGATTCCGCAAGGCTTTGCCCACGGATTCCAATGCCTGGAGGATAACACGGTATTTCAGTACAAATGTACGGATGTATATCACCCTGAAACCGAAAATGCAATAGCATGGAACGATCCTGACATAGCTATATCATGGTTCGACATTCCACCTATTATCTCCGAGAAAGACTCTCGCTCGAAGAGTTTCAAGTCATTCAGATCAAATTTTATACTCTAACCAAAAAATATTATTCTTGGATAATAAAAACAGTATAGTCATTTCTGGGGCAAGAGTCAACAACCTGAAAAATATTGACATCTCCATCCCCCAGAAAAAACTCACGGTAATAACCGGACTGAGCGGCAGCGGCAAATCATCCCTTGCCTTCGACACCATTTACGCTGAAGGTCAGAGAAGATACATGGAAACTATGTCCCGCTACTCCCGCCAGTTCATCGGAAACCTCGAAAGACCTGACGTGGATTCCATTACCGGCCTCAGCCCTGTAATCGCTATCCAACAAAAAACCACCAATAAAAATCCAAGGTCAACCGTCGGTACAATCACCGAAATATATGACCTGCTGCGACTGTTGTTTGCCCGGATTTCAGACGCCTACTCTCCTATCACTGGAGAAAAGATGGTCAAATTCACTGAATCCCAAATACTCGACCTCATCAACAACAGATACGGCCAAAAAACCATATTCATTCTCGCACCTATAGTTTCAGGCAAAAAAGGCCACTATAGAGAACTCTTCGAATCAGTACGCAAACAAGGATTTCTGAAAGTCTATGTTGACGGTGAAATACGTGATCTCACCTACGGAATGCAGACCGACAGATACAAGATTCACGATATCAGCCTGGTCGTTGATAAGCTGACAGTAAATGAAAAAAACCAAACGCGCCTGAAGGAAGCGGTGAAGACCGCCTTCACCTATGGCAAAGACACTCTGTCAATCACAGATGAGGAGTCCGAAGAAAGCATAATATACAGTAAAAAACTCGTATGCCCTACCAGCGGCATATCCTATAACGACCCTGAACCTAACTCTTTCTCTTTCAACTCTCCGTATGGGGCATGTACAAAATGCAATGGTCTCGGTACCATCAACGAGGTTGACATAGAAAGACTTTTCCCTGACAAGGAACTCAGCATAAGGAACGGCGGCATTGCACCTCTCGGCAAATACAAGAAGAACTGGGTTTTCAACCAGATTGAAATAATAGGCAAAAAATTCGACTTCACAATCGATACCCCGGTCAAAGAACTGTCACAGGATGCAATAAACACCATTCTCTTCGGCTCCAATGAAAAGTTCTCAGTCAACAACCGTTTCCTCGGAGTCACATCCGACTACTATATCAATTTCGAAGGGATAGTCTCATTCATTGAAGAACAGGACAAAATGCCTGATTATCTGTCATTTAAAAAATGGACACAGTCTTTTATGAATGAAATACCATGCCCTGAATGTCATGGCGCCCGACTGAAACCCGACTCTCTGCAGTTTAAAATTGAAGGGAAAAACATTGCTGAAGTATCCGATATGGAACTGTCATCTTTCAAAGTATGGATTGAACAAATCAGCAAATCAATCGATGCCAAGAAAAAAACAATAGCGAAAGACATCTTCTCGGAAATCAACAAACGTCTTGACTTCATATTGGATGTAGGTTTGGGATATCTCTCTCTCAGCAGGTCAGCACAATCATTGTCGGGCGGTGAGTCGCAACGCATAAGACTTGCCACTCAGATAGGCTCACAACTGATTGGCGTCATATATGTTCTTGATGAGCCAAGCATAGGCCTGCATCAACGCGACAATCACAGAATCATTGAATCTTTGAAGAAACTGCGTGACCTCGGCAATACAATTATTGTAGTGGAGCATGACACTGACACCATGCTTGCTGCCGACAACATTATTGACATTGGTCCTGGTGCAGGACGTCTGGGAGGGTATATTGTTGCTCAAGGCACAAAAGACGACATCATCAAATCCGATTCAATAACAGGAAAATATCTGAGCGGCAAAAGCAAAATTCCAGTTCCGGAATTCCGTCGTCCAGGAAACGGCAAATTCCTTGTTCTGACAGGGGCGAAAGGTAACAATCTCAAGAATGTCACCCTCAAAATACCTCTCAACACGATGATATGCGTTACCGGTGTCTCCGGCAGCGGAAAATCATCGCTAATCAACCAGACACTCTATCCGATCCTCAACAACAAAATATATCACGGAAACCGCCAATGTCTCCCATACGACAGCATAATAGGGCTGGAGAATATCGACAAGGTCATTGAAATCGACCAAGCTCCCATCGGTCGTACATCTCGCTCAAATCCAGCCACTTATACAAACGTATATTCTGACATAAGAAAAATATTTGCCCAACTTCCACAGTCAAAAATAAGAGGATATACCCCCGGACGTTTTTCATTCAACACCAAAGGCGGCCGTTGCGAAGAATGTCAAGGCACAGGTGAAAGGACTATCGAAATGAACTTTCTGCCTAATGTCTATATCAAATGTGAGAAATGTCAAGGAAAACGTTTTACTCGTGACACCCTCGAAGTCCGTTTCAAAGGCAAATCCATTTACGATGTCCTCAATATGACCATCAATCAGGCAGTTGAATTCTTTGATGGCATACCGGCCATTCAAAGAAAGATCAAAGTCATGCAGGATGTCGGCCTCGGCTATCTCAAGCTCGGTCAGTCCTCCACCACCCTGTCCGGCGGCGAGGCACAGCGAATCAAACTGGCAGCAGAACTCAGCAAAAAGGACACCGGAAGCACAATGTATATTCTCGATGAACCGACCACCGGTCTCCACACCGATGACGTTAAGATTCTTCTCGAAGTTTTGAACCGCCTAACCAACCGCGGCAACACCATCATCATCATAGAACATAACATGGAAGTCATAAAATGTGCCGACTACATAATCGACATGGGACCTGACGGTGGCGACAACGGCGGTGAAATCATAGCTACAGGCACTCCGGAACAGATTAAAAAGAAAGGCAAAGGCTACACAGCCCAATATCTCTGACAATGAAACACACATTGAAACTTTACAAAATCACTGAATTTGACAATGAAGGAGGTTTCATTATTTACGTGGAATGCAAAATCAACCACAAGAAAGCCAATCTCATCGTTGATACAGGAGCCTCAAGAACCATCATCAACCTCGACAGCTGCAAGGAACTCATGATATCCAGCAAGAATGAAAACGGGAGCAACATCAGAATCGAAACGAAGGGCATAGGTTCCAACAACATTACAAGTGAACCCATAACCATTGACGAAATCACCCTTAACCGACTTCACATAAAAAAAGCAGATGCATTTGCAACCGACTTGTCGGACATTGTTGATGTTTTGAAATACAAAGCACATATTGACGGCATAATGGGTAGTGACATATTAAACCAATATTCAGCCGTGATAGATTATGGGAAATGCGTCATCAGATTTGTAAATGAAACATAAAAAAAAATTAATATTTTTTTCTTCAATTAAATAAATTGCTTAAATTTGCAACTTTAATAATCACAATTAACTAATTATTTAAAAATGAAAAAAGTATTACTATCAATTTTCATTGCTGCGGCTTGCATTTTCCAAGCATCAGCACAATCTTTCGTTGACACGATTGTTCACCAGCGCAATGTGGTACTTGAGGAATTCACAGGCCGTAACTGCGGTTACTGTACCGACGGTCACAGAATTGCAAATGAAATTGCCGCTTCTCATCCTGGCAGATTCTGGGCAGTAAATATTCATGCCGGCGGTTTTGCACCAACAACCTATCCAAACCTTAAAACAAACGACGGAAACACAATTCATAATGGTTTCTCCATCGATGGTTATCCAAGTGGTGTTGTCAACAGAAGTACAACAGCAGCTATAGACCGTGGTCAGTGGGCAAGCGTTACAAACCAGATACTCGCTCAAAACTCCTACGTCAATTTAGGCGGTCAGGTTATTATCAATCCTTTCACAAGAACTGCAACTATCACAGTTGAAGCTTACTACACCGGTGACAGCCCACAGTCAACCAACTTCCTTACAGTAGTCATGCTGCAGGACAGTATTCTTGGCTCACAAGCTGACTATGGTAACTACAACCCTTCACAGTGGTATGATGAGAACCACACTATCTACATCCACATGCACGCTCTCAGAGATGTTGTTAACAGCACAGATGCATGGGGCGACCCAATTAACACTACTACACAGGGAACATTAGTTACAAGAACCTACATTTACGAAATTCCTGAACAAATAGGTGATCCTAATCCTGTTGATGTTGACATTAACAACATTCATTTCCTTGCTTTCATAGCTGAATCTCATTTTTATGTACAAACAGCTCAGCAACTTGAATCAGTGATAGTTTATGATAACATATTCCCACTTCTGAGCAATATTAACCAGATAAACTCAATTTCCTGTTCCACAGACGGCATCTTCACCCTTTCATTCATGAACGGCGGCATGGATCCTCTTACAAGCATGGAATTCAATGTTGAATATGGCAATCAAACAATACCTTACACATGGAACGGCGAACTTGCAACTGGTCAGGCTGCTACTGAACAGTTCCCTATCACATTAGTTGCAGGCACTGAATCAGCAACCGTTGTCATAACAAACGCTAACGGAGAAGCCCTCGAACCTTCTCCATATACAACAACAACTGGTTCACTGACCTGTCCTGAATGGATCAGCGGCGTCAATGAAGATGAAATCACTATAAATATCTGGCAAGACAGATACGGCAACCAATTGACATGGTATCTGTATGCTTCAGACAGTACTATCATAGCTCAAGGCGGTCCTTACTTCCAACTCGGCACTAACACAACCAAGTTGCGTACTGCTACAGTTACACTTCCTGAAGATCCTGACTGCATCCAATTCATTCTCTATGATTCAGGCTGCGATGGCATAAACAACGGTCATGGTGAAGGTCATCTTAACATAACCAAGGCTGACGGTACTGTTATTTGGGAAAATGACGGACATTTCGGATGCGAAGTAAGCGTCAATCTCTCCATCAACTCTCAAATCGTAATTGCTCCAGGTGATGCAAACGGTGATGGCGTAATCAATATTCTCGATATCCAGACAATCGTAGAATATATTACTACCGCAGGCGGTACACAGATTATTTTCGATGCTGCCGACTACAACGGTGACGGTGCAGTGAATATCCTTGACATACAAGCTATTGTCATGGCAATATTCTAAATTTAAGTAGCTGAATGCTACTTTGATTGCTTCATAAAAAAAGGAACTATCAAGAGATAGTTCCTTTTTTTATTTGACTATGACAACAATCCTATCCTTGCCATTCAAATCCCGATAAACATCCACACTTTCAAACGACTGCAAGTCAACAAACTGACTGAATAAATCGCTGAATTTCTCATTGATTTCAAAATAAATCCGTCCACCCTTTCCAAGCATTGTTTCCGAAAGACTGATTATTTGTTTGTAAAACACCAAAGGGTTTGCATCAGTGACAAACAAAGCGTTTTCCGGCTCATAATCGAGGACATTTCTCCGCATATATGCTCTTTCCGATTCAGTCACATACGGAGGATTGGATATAATAATGTCGAACTTTCGCTTATTGACAACCACCGGATTAAGAATATCTTCTTTTGCAAATTCAACTGCTGCGGACAATCGGCTGGCATTCATGGCAGCCACTTCGAGGGCTTTTTCAGAATTATCAATGGCCATGACCCTGAATCTTGGATTTTCAAGATTCAGAGTTATTGCAATACATCCGCTACCGGTTCCAATATCCAAGACATCAAGCCTTTCCCCGTCAAAACACTTATAGTCGTTAAGAATTCTCATCACCAGTTCCTCGGTCTCATTTCTTGGAATCAGGACATCACGTGTTACGGTGAAATCACGACCATAAAAATCCGCCTTGCCTGTCACATACTGCACCGGTTCATATTTCATCAGCCTTTCAATTTTGCCGGAAATCTCAGAAATCTTTCCGTCATCCATCGAAATGTCTTCAGCAATAAGGCGAGTGAAATCCTTTCCGAAAGAATCCTCAAGCAATATCTTCAAAATTGAAATAGCTTCTTTATCCTCATATAAATCAGACAGTTGTTGTCGGGCAGAGTAAAAAAAATCTTTTATGCTCACGTCTTAGAATTTTTTCAAAAGAAATTTTTCGAAAATACTACAATTTTATTAATTTTGGAATTTAATTTTCTTTAATGTTAAAATGGAAAAAAGAATTCTAATTTTAGCTGCAATGTTTATGATATCACCGACCTTAAAATCACAGGACAAACTAATTGAAATAATAGCGACGAGTGATATTCATGGAGCATTATTCCCATACGATTATTTATCCAAAAAAGACAGCATGCCGTCATTGGCTTCATTATCAACTTATATTAATAGGCAAAGAAATCAAACCGACCGGGATGTGCTTCTTCTTGACAACGGTGACATTCTGCAAGGCGATCCCGTGGTATATTATTACGATTTCATAGACACCACTACAAAGCATATTGCAGCCCTTACACTCAACTATCTGCACTATGATGCGGAAACAGTTGGAAATCATGATCTTGAAGGTGGTCCTCAAGTATATGACACATACAGCAAGGAAGTGTATTTCCCGCTCCTTTCAGCAAATATCATTGACACAAGAACCAATAGGACATATTTCAAACCTTACGCAGTATTCAACAAATCAGGGAAAAAAGTTGTAGTGCTTGGACTGACCACCCCAACTGTCCCAAAATGGCTTCCGACAATTTTGATACCCAATATGAAATTCATAGACATGGTTCAGTCTGCAAAGCATTGGGTATCAATAATAAATGAGAAAGAACATCCCGATGTTCTGATTGGTCTTTTCCATTCAGGAACCAATTACACCTATAATAATCCACATCTTGAGGAATACATGAACGAAAACGCAGTGGAACTTGTTGCGCGTCATGTTGAGGGATTTGATGCAGTAATCGGCGGCCATGACCATCAGGGGCACAATTATATCATCACCAATGATTTCGGAGCGAAAGTGCTTATCATAGCACCCACATCAAGACTGAGAGACTTTGCCGACATCACAATATCCTTCGATGAAAACGGTCACAAATCTGTCATGGGCAAACTTTACCTGACATCAACATTAGACATCGACTATGCATATCTGCGCAATTTCCAGCCATATCTGACCGACATTGATGAGTATTTCAATGAACCGATAGGAATAATCGATGGAGACATGACATCAACCGACGGCATTTTCTACGATGACCCGATGTCAAACCTTATTCACGATGTTCAGCTTTATTATTCCGGTGCTGACATTTCATTCGCTGCACCTTTGTCATTGGGAAGCATAATAAACAAAGGGATGCTGTATAGAAGAGATCTGTTCAAAATATACAAATACGACAATTTCCTGTATAAAATCAAGCTGTCGGGACAAGAAATAAAAGACTACCTCGAATACTCTTACTGGAACTGGTTTAACCAGATGAAAAGCAGCAATGACTACTTGCTCAGATATAAGCTTGATGAAAACAACAATATATCTTCCGATTATTTTCCACAAACGGAAGCGCAGAGCTATAATTTCGATTCAGCCGAAGGTATCAACTACACGGTTGACCTCAGAAAAGGCAAGGGCAAAAGAATCAATATCACTTCATTTACCGATGGCAGACCCTTTGAACTCGACAAGGTTTACACAGTGGCACTCACATCATACAGGGGCTCGGGCGGAGGTGACCATCTCACGGAAGGTGCAGGCATCCCGGCAGACAAGTTATCCGAAAGAATAGTCTTTTCCTCTGAATACGACATGAAATACTACTTGGAACAATGGATTAAGGCAAACTCACCGCTGACACCAGACACTACACGCTCCTGGCATATAATTCCTGAAAAATGGTACAACGAACGCATCGTAAAGGAAAGTAAACTGTTTAAGGCAAAATAAGCAGAAATCATGCAACAGCTTTCCGACACATTCCATACAATTGCAAGAACCTCAGAAGGCTATTTCCGCGACAAAGGAAGCAAATTCTTCTCATTTGCATATCCGGTGACCTCTGAGGAACAAGTCAGAACCATCCTCGCAGATATCAAAAAAAAATATTACGATGCCCACCACCACTGCTATGCATATTCCATCGGTACAGGAAAAGAACTTAAATTCCGTATCAATGATGACGGAGAACCCTCCGGCAGCGCCGGACGTCCAATATATGGACAGATGCTTTCAGCTGACATCACCGATGCCCTGATAATTGTCGTGAGATATTTCGTAGGTATTAAATTAGGTATTCCTGGACTTATCAATGCATACAAAATATCAGCCAAAGAAGCAATAGACTCAAATGAAATCATAGAAAAAATAATAACAACGACTGTTTCCGTATCATGTTCCTATCAGAACATCAATCTTGTAATGAAGTTCATGAAGGACGAAAACCTCAACATAATTGCCCAGGACTATATTAATGAACAATTGGTTATAACAGCCGAAGTGAGAAGGTCAAAAAAAGATGAAATTTTAGACAAAATTAATTCTATTTATGGATTAAAAATAGTTCCTTAACACTGATATTTTTATATCTATTATGTTTATTAACAATTTACATATTAACGTTTATTAACACAATGTAAAACATTATTTAAATCACTAATAAACAGCGCATTAAAAATGTTATTTAGAATAAATAAAAATAACTCAACTGTTAAAACCATAGTCTGGCATATTTAATAATCACAAATTGTAATGTTTACAAAAACCATTTTAAGCCAGATTTTGTCCTTATATATAGTTTATTTTTCGCATATTGTCAATATTAAAAAAAAATTTTTTTAAACTCATTTTAATCTACTTTTGCACAAACAAAAAAGCAATATTAGAATAAGATTATATGCCAGAAAACATAGTAGATATCAAGAAAAATCACGTAACTGTATGGAACAATTGTCTGTCAGTGATAAAGGATAACGTTGACGCAGAAAACTTTAATACATGGTTCAAACCGATAAAGTCGATAAAACTGGAAAATGACATTCTGACGATTCAGGTACCAAGTCATTTCTGGTACGATTGGCTTGAGGAACATTACATTGACATTCTGAGGAAGGTTATCCGTCATGAACTGGGAAGTGAAGGCAAGCTTGAATACAGTATTGTTGTTGACAGTACACATGAAAACGGAACCATGAGAGTTCCGGCCACAAACAATAGGGAAGTTTATAACCCGACAACATATATGCCAATAAACATCAATAACGGACGCAATGAGACAATACCTAATCCGTTCATTATTCCAGGATTAAAGAAAATACAGGTCAATTCTCAACTTGTGGAAAGCTATTCGTTCGATAATTTCGTGGAAGGCTCCTGCAACCGTCTTGCTCGTTCAGCAGGATATGCCGTCGCAAACCAGCCAGGCAAAACCTCATTCAATCCACTGTTCATCTACAGTAACGTGGGACTTGGTAAAACCCACCTCCTTCATGCGATAGGTCTGAGGGTTAAGAACCAGTTCCCCGATAAGATCGTTCTTTATGTCACAACCGAACAATTCATACAGCAGTTCGTTGATGCCATAAAAACCAACAACGCCAACGATTTTCAGCATTTCTATGAAATGATAGACGTTCTTCTCATAGATGACATCCAATCATTATCAGGCAAGGAAAAGACTCAGGACATTTTCTTCCACATATTCAATTACCTGCACCAGAACGGCAAACAGATAGTCATCACCTCCGATAAATCACCCATCGACCTTGTCGGATTTGAACAACGACTGCTTTCACGTTTCAAATGGGGACTTTCAGCAGACCTGCAAGTTCCGGATTTCGAAACAAAAGTGGCTATCCTGAAAAAACGCATTTACAACGACGGCATTGAATTTCCAGATGAAGTCATCGATTACATGGCTTACAGCATCAATTCAAATATAAGGGAACTCGAAGGAGCTTTGATTTCAATTATGGCTCAGTCTTCACTTAACAAAAAGGAGATAACTCTGGATCTGGCCAAACAGATGATTGACAAGTATGTTAAAGTCACTTCCCGTGAAATCACAATCGATTACATTCAGAAAGTCGTCTGCAGTCATTTCGGACTTTCCATAGAGACAATCAACTCCCCTACCCGTCACAGAGAAATCGTACAGGCACGACAGCTGATAATGTACTTCGCAAAGAAATACACAAAATACTCACTTGCAACCATCGGTATGCACTGTGGCAACAAAGACCATGCTACAGTACTTCACGCATGCAAGACCATCAACAATCTGATAGACACCGACAAACAATTCAGAATCCAGGCTGAAAAAATCGACAAAAAGATTAAAATGTAACGATGAGTACTCCTAATCCCTGCGGCCGTCTGTATCTTATTCCATCAATGATAGGAAACTGCCCCGCAGATTATTGCATACCACCTTACAATATACAAATAGTAAACAGATTATCCCATTTTATTGTCGAAGAGACTTCCTCCGCATACAGAACTTTGCGCCATATCGGTTTCAATGGCTCTTTCGACAATGTGACTCTCTATCAACTCAATGAGCATAGCCGTCCGGAGGATATCACTGAATATCTCGAATGCACAAAAGACGGTCATGACATAGGTCTTCTTTCAGAAGCAGGACTTCCATGTCTCGCCGACCCGGGCGCTTATGTGGTCCGACTTGCACACTCCAAAGATATTCAGGTGATTCCGCTGACAGGTCCTTCTTCTATTGTCTCCGCCATCATCAGTTCGGGAATGAACGGTCAATGTTTCGCATTTCATGGTTATCTCCCGATAAAGTCCCCTCAAAAGGAAAACAAGATAAAATCATGCGAGAAATATTCCGCAGAGTTTCACCAGACTCAGGTTTTCATAGAAGCCCCATATCGTAACAATCAGTTGTTCAACACTTTGATTTCGATATGCTTGCCTACCACCCTGTTATCTGTAGCCTGCAACGTCAATTCTGATGATGAATATATCTCCATGAAATCCATCTCGGAATGGCGTAAATCGGATGCTCCCGACCTGCACAAAAAGCCCACTGTTTTCTGCTTGTTAGCAAATTAATTAAAACAAATATTCATTTTCATTATGAAAAAGTTCACATTGACCATCATCTGTGCCACATCTCTTATGATGCTGTTTTACGGCTGTGGCAAAAGCAATTCACAAAAAAAGCCCAAATACATATTCTATATGATCGGCGACGGAATGGGTCTTGCACACATTCAATTTGCCGAGAATTATCTGGATGCCGTAAACCATGACACAGCCACGACTCATCTCGAAATGATGAAGTTCCCTGTGCTCGGCACAGCCACCACTTATTCGGCAAGTTCATTTGTCACTTGCTCATCAGCTGCAGGCACTGCACTGGCAACAGGAAATAAAACCAAAAACTCACTACTCGGTGTACTTGCTGACAGTATAACTCCCATTACACCTATATCCCAAAAATTCCACGATGAAGGATATAATGTGGGTATCATAACAAGCGTAACTCTTGACCATGCCACTCCGGCTGCCTTCTATGCACACGTCAAGGACAGAAACATGTACAAGGAAATCTGCTATCAGCTCAAGGATATTGATTTCGAATTCTTCGGCGGAGCCGGTCTGCGTGGACTCAAAGACGACATAGGACTTTACGACTCTCTGAAAGCCAACGGCTTTGTTGTAACCTGCGACAAACAAACCATCCTTGACCACAAAATGTCCGATGGCAAACTGTTTGCATACAATCCTGTTACAAGTGCACTTCCTCCGGACATCCCTTATCTCGTTGACAGCAGAAACCACGATATGCACCTTCCTTTCTATGTAAAAAAGGCTATTGAGCTTTTCGAAAAGGACAAGAAGGGATTTTTCATGATGATTGAAGGCGGCAGAATCGACCATGCCTGCCATGCCAACGATCCAGGTGGAACATTGGGCGAAATGCTAGATTTCGATGAAGCCATCAAACTTGCGTATGAATTCTATACCAGACATCCAAAAGAAACCCTTATAGTTGTGACTGCTGACCATGAAACTGGCGGACTCAGCATTGGTCAGGCTTCAACAGGTTATGCCTCTTATCCGGAACTCCTTGATTATCAAAAGATATCGTATGACAAACTCAAAGCCCAGTTCAAGGAAATGGTCACCAATGACGTGAAACCGACAAAGGAAGAAATCTACAATATCCTTTGTGAGAATTTTGGTTTCAACAATGAAAACCCAAAGATGGCACTCAACAAACTTGACTCTCTGAGAATAGACTTTTTCTATATTCACGATTTTGATCCAAGCCGTATGCCAAAATACGGAGAAATGATTAAGCCTGAAATATACAGAACAAATCTCGTCTCCGTACATAACATGGCAGCCCTTGCAGTAAGAATCATGAGCGAGAAGGCCGGTATAGGATGGACAACCGGCTCACATACAGGCGGTGCCGTTCCGGTGAGAGCCATAGGTGTTTGGCAGGAAAAATTCGATGGCAGCTATGACAACACCGACATACCAAAGAAAATTCATGGTGATTTATAATTTTCTGCCATGAAACGTTTGCTGCTCACATCGTTAGCAGTTGTCTGTTGTCTTATTGCTTACTCACAGAACTCCAACGGTTTGATGACAAGAACTGTTGTCTATAAACCGGGCGACTACAACTCTCTGTTCTATCGCATCCCAGCAATAATTACAGCAAAAGACGGCTCGCTGGTGATTACATCCGACAAACGCAAATTCAACAACAACGACCTGCCAGCTGACATTGATGTTGTATGCAATTACAGCACCGACAACGGTCTCACATGGAGCCAGCCATATACCATCGCTCAGGGAAAAGGTGTGGGCGCAGGATTCGGTGATGCAGGACTGGCTCGCTCCCTCGATGAAAACGGACTTATCACCGTCTTCGTCGGAGGACAAGGTTTCTTCCAATCGACAGCCGAAAATCCCATCCGTACATACAAATGCATGAGCTATGACAACGGACGAACATGGACAGAGCCTGAAGACATCACACATTTCATATTCGGCAAAGACTGTGACGACCCGGAAAGAAAACATTGGCAAGGGTCATTCTGCGCATCAGGCAACGGACTGCTCACCAGTAAAGGCAGAATAATATTCGTCGCTGCCGTCAGAGAAACGACAACAAATGGCATCTGGAACCATGCGGTTTATTCGGATGACAATGGCAAGACATGGCATGTCTCCGGAAGAGCCACCCAAGGCATCGGAGATGAAAGCAAAATCGTGGAATTAAATGACGGAAGCCTGCTCATGAGCATAAGGACACAGGGAAAGAGGCTGTTTTCGCTGTCATACGATGGCGGTGAGACATGGCTTGACTCTCCCCAAAAATGGCAGGAACTCAACACTACCGCCTGCAACGGTGACATCATAAGATACACCTTGAAACGTGACGGATATGAACATGATATCCTGTTGCAGTCACTGCCCGACAACTACACCCGAAGCGATGTAACAGTATTTGTAAGCTTTGATGAAGGCAAAACGTGGCCTATCAAGAAAATTGTCGTCCCCTACGCATCCGCTTATTCATCACTATGCATCTTGCCTGACAACACCATAGGTCTATATGTTGAGGAAAGGGACAACTGTACAGTCGATGAGTCCTACCAAATAGGATATAAGATGGTTTTCTATCGGTTTACGTTTGATTGGTTGATGGAATAATGTTAAATCACATTCTCCGAATCAACTCGTTGACGATAGCCATAACCTTTGTCGCTGCCTGGTCAGCATGAACAAGCACCTCCTGCTCGTCAAGAAGCTCGCCATCTTCAGAGGTGGCTTTGTTGGTTATCACTGACATGCCGAAGACTCTAATACCACAATGGCGTGCGACTAAAACTTCGGGAACTGTTGACATGCCCACCGCATCAGCCCCCATAATCCTGAACATCTTCACCTCGGAGACAGTCTCGTATGACGGCCCTGTCAAATTCATATAAACCCCTTCACTCACCTTTATGCCCATCTCATCTGCAATATCATGGGCCATAGTACGAAGTCCTTTGTCATAAACTACCGTCATATCGGGAAATCTCACACCGAACTCATCCAAATTCTTACCAATCAACGGATTCGGAGACAAACTGATGTGATCCTTTATTATCATTATGTCACCAGCATCATAATTCAAATTCACACCTCCAGCCGCATTGGTAACTATAAGCGTATTGACTCCAAGTTTGGCAAATATTCTTACCGGAAAGGTGACCTGTTCCATCGAATATCCCTCATAATAATGAAAACGTCCCTGCATCATTATCACATTCTTACCGTTTATTTTCCCAAAAATGAAATTGCCTTTATGACCAGGTGCGGTCGAAACGGGGAACTCAGGAAATTTCTCATGAATGCTCTTATATGATACTATTTTTGCATCTTCCACATAATCAGCCAAACGCCCCAAACCGGAGCCCAGGATTATGCCGATTTCAGGCTTGAAGTCAACCTGCGATTCGAGATAATTGGATATTTCAGAATACTTGCTCATATTTAGTGTTATTTTAAAAGTCAACAAATTTTAAATCAACATGCAACTTCCTGTCTTTCAGTTTATTAAACATAATTTTCATTTCATCGGTTGCACCACTTGCTATTTTACATGCCCCCTTGACCCGTGATATATACACACATTGCTCAGCCTGTTCCGGTTCATGTTTGCAGACATCAACCAAACAATCCACAATGTATGAATTTGAATGTGAATCATTATACAAAATCAGATGACTAGAATTATCCGACTTTGCGTTTGAAGAGCGTGCAGACGCCTTCTTGGGTTCACATATCTGGTCCATCAGACGAAATTATGCGAAAGTTATTCTTGTGCCACCGTCATCTATGCCGAGACGTTCGATACTTGTTATGATTGCATCCTTTCCCGTACTTTCCACAAACTGAATGGCAGCCTTGACCTTAGGTCCCATGCTGCCCGGCGCAAACTGTCCCTCGTCAAAATACTGTTGTGCCTCATTGATGTTCATCCTGTCTATCGACTGTTCCTGCGGAGTGTTATAGTTTATACAAACCTTAGGCACATCGGTAAGGATAAAGAACTTGTCGGCATTTATCTGACGGGCAAGCAATGATGAAGCAAGATCCTTGTCGATTACAGCATCAATGCCTTCAAGATCATCATGATTCTTATAATAAACAGGAATACCACCACCACCGACAGCAATAACAATGTTATGGGCTCTGACCAGTCTTAATATGGCATTGGTGTTATTTATTATTAAAGGACGAGGTGAAGCGACAACCTTGCGCCATCCGCGTCCACGAGAATCTTCCCTGAAAATCGAACCGGTTTCCTTCATTATCAGTTCAGCATCTTCCTTTGAATAATAAGGACCTACAGGCTTTGTCGGATTCTGGAAGGCAGGATCCTGTTTGTTGACAATAACCTGAGTGATGATGGAAATTATGTCCATGAATATGTCATTCTCTCTCAACACATTACGAAGTTGCTGTTCAATCAGATAGCCTATAAAACCTTGAGAATAAGCGACTGCTACATCCAATGGCATATCAGGAATACCGTGAACTTTATTTCCAGCTGAATTGGCAAGAAGAATATTACCGACCTGCGGTCCGTTTCCGTGAGTAATCACAAAATTATAATCGTTTTTCAAAAGCTTGAGCAAATTTTCGCAGGCAACTCTTGCGTTTTTTTCCTGCTCGCCAATAGTACCCTTCTCACCGCTTTTCAACAGAGCATTTCCTCCAAATGCAACAACTGCTAATTTTTCCATATTCTATTTTTATGTAATTTTTTAAAAGTCTGCAAAGTTAACATTTTAAACCGAAATATATTATCTTTGCCAAAAAATAATTGACATGGAAAGCTACATTGTATCAGCAAGAAAATATCGTCCGGTGACCTTCAGCTCCGTCGTAGGACAGGAGGCCATAACACAAACACTAAAAAATGCTGTAAAGTCAGGTCATCTGGCACAGGCATTTCTTTTCTGCGGACCACGAGGAGTAGGCAAAACAACGTGTGCAAGAATTCTTGCCAAGACAATAAACTGTCAGAATCTCACGCCCTACTTTGAAGCCTGTGATGAATGCGAATCCTGCAAGGCCTTCAACCAGAGTGCGTCATTCAACATAATTGAACTTGATGCCGCTTCAAACAACTCCGTAGAAGACATACGCCATCTTGTTGACCAGGTCAGAATACCACCGCAAATAGGAAAATACAAGGTTTACATCATCGATGAGGTTCACATGCTTTCCCAGGCCGCTTTCAACGCTTTCCTTAAAACCCTTGAGGAGCCGCCGGCCTATGCCAAGTTCATTCTCGCAACCACTGAAAAGAACAAAATAATCCCGACTATTCTTTCCCGCTGTCAAGTATTTGATTTTAAAAGAATCACTATAGAAGACATAGTAAATCACCTACAGTTTGTCGCCAAATCGGAGAATATCACCGCCGAACCGGAAGCTCTTCATGTCATAGCCCAGAAATCTGACGGAGCAATGCGTGATGCCCTTAGCCTCTTCGACCAAATGGTTTCATTCTCCGGGACCAACCTCACATACAAAAATGTAATTGACAATCTGAACATTCTTGATTATGACTACTTCTTCAAGATGGTTAACTATATGCTCGATGGAAATTCCACCGATATTCTGCTGACCATAAATACTATTTTCGACAATGGATTTGAAGGTCAACACTTTATAGTAGGTATGTGCAAGCATTTGCGCAACTTGCTGATAAGCAAGGATCCGGCTACGCTCAAACTGCTTCAGGAAAGCGAATCCCTTAAGAAACGCTATGAAGAACAAGCGGCACAATGCTCTCAACAGTTTCTGCTCAATGCACTGAATATCTTCAACAAATGTGACATTGACTACCGACCAAGCAACAACAAACATCTTCTCGTTGAAATCGCATTGTTGAACGTAGCAGCGTTGTCGGAACACGAGCAAAAAAAAAAATCTGATGTAGTACAATCCACTCCACTGCAAGCTCAGCAAAACACCGCTTCTTCTGTATCACAGGCTCCAAAACAGACTAATACTACAAGAGCAACGAAACAGCTGGTCCAAGAATCGGCTTCACCAACCACATCCGCAGCGTCTCCTGTTCAGAAGCAATCAACTCTAACTGAATCAGTTACACCTAAGACAGCAGTAACTGACGAGCAACCCACAGCACAAAAAACAGCTGAACCACAAAAGACTGTTTCACACATCACCCGCACTTCTCCGTCAATAATAAGAATTTCTGATATAGGCAAAAAGAAACAGGACGAAACTGTCGTCAACAAGGATATACAACAGAGACACAATGAATTCACAATCGAAGAAGTTAAGTATGAAATAGACAGATATGCTGAATCCATCAACAAAGAAAACACTTTTCTTGCCAATCTGCTCGAAATAGCAATCATAAAATTTCGCGACAATGACGTCATCGAATTTCATTTTGCAAACAAGGTAAACGTAGACACATTCAACAAGGACAGCAGTAACATTGTCAGAATGCTGCGTGAGAAACTGGCAAACGACAATATCAGTGTTACAACGATAATTGACGAGACAATATCCAACAGCAAACCATATACCGATACAGAGAAATTTGCCGAAATGATGGAGAATAATCCGGAATTAAAGTATCTCAAGAATAAACTGATGCTTGAGGCTGAATTTTAGTTAATTATGAAAACAGCTGTCATCGGTGGTGGAGCGGCAGGATTTTTTCTCGCCATAGAGTTGAAGAAAATAATGCCTGAAATGGATGTTACAATCTTTGAGGCAAAAAGGAAATGTCTTGCAAAGGTTGAGATAAGTGGCGGCGGACGTTGCAACTGCTCCAATTCTTTCCAAGACATCACCAATTTGAAAGACGCTTATCCGAGAGGGTTCAATTTAATGAAACGCGCCCTGAAACATTTCAGCAATGAAGATACCTACCAATGGTTTGAAAATCACGGTGTCAAGCTGGTAACACAGAAAGACGGCTGTGTGTTCCCTGCATCTCAGGATTCTCACAGCATCATCAATTGTTTCCTATCGGAAGCACATCATCTTGGAATATCAGTAAAACTGTCTTCACCAGTAGAGAAAATATACACAGAAAGAGAAAAATTGATTCTGCATCTGCAAGGCAGTACAACTCCCCTATCCTTTGATTTTGTGGCAGTTACAGTCGGAGGGCAATCGAAAAACAATGAAATGCTTAAGATGCTCGAAGAAATGGGACACAAGATTGAACAGCCTGTCCCCTCCCTTTTCACATTCAACATAAAAGACCAGGGACTTAGAAATCTGATGGGATTGGTTGTTGAAAATGCAATCACAAGCATTCCGGGGACAAATATGCACAGCAGAGGAGATTTACTGATAACCCATTGGGGATTCAGTGGGCCAGCAACTCTAAAACTGTCATCATACGCTGCCCGATACCTCTATGAGCATAAATACAGCTCACCGATTATCATTAACTGGTCAGGATTATCCAACACGCAAGATGTTGAGACAGTTATAGATACAATAATAAAACAAAATGGAAGCAAATTGCTGGCGAACTTTCATCCGTTTAATCTTCCCAACCGTCTCTGGCAATATCTTCTGACAAAAGCCGAACAAAAACCCGACAAAAGATGGGCGGAACTTGGTAAAAAGGGATTCAACAAAATAGTCAACATCCTCACCAACGACGAGTACACAATCGACAGTCGCAGCACCTACAAAGATGAATTTGTCACCTGCGGCGGCGTCAGTCTTGAGAGTGTCAATTCAAAGAAAATGGAAAGCAAAGTCACAAAAGGCTTGTTCTTTGCAGGAGAAATTATCGATATTGACGGCATCACCGGCGGTTTCAACTTCCAGGCCGCCTGGACCACAGCATACATCGCCGCCCACGGAATAAGTGACACATTCAGTGTTATGGGCTAACTCTTGACTATTCTCTTGTATCTCTCTTCGCCATCCTTGTAAAGATTCTTGAAATATGCCCAATAAGCCTTAATCTGCGACATATAGTTCTGCTTACCCTTCAACGCTTCGAGCAAATCAGCATAAAAACTCTGGAAGCGTTCAATGCGCTCTTCATAACTGAAATCAGTTTCGTTCTGAAGTTCCTCAGTAAGGAATGGTTTGTATAGAAGTCCACGTCCAATCATAAACGTATCCAATTCAGCAAACCTTGAAGTGATTCGTTTAAACGACTCATTGTCAACTATATCACCATTATAAATAGCCTTTGACTTGATAGAAGGCAATATAGTTCCGAAAGTATCAATATCGCATACTCCTTCGTATCTATCCGTTGACAGTCGCGGATGGACAGTAACGCTATCAAGAGGATAGTCGTTGAGAACAGGGATGACAGACATGATTTCATCTTTTGATTTAAGTCCCAACCTTATTTTGACAGAAAAGCTAATTCCGTCAATTTTAAAGACTTCATCAAGAATGCTGCGAATCATATCGGGATGAGGCAACAATCCGCAGCCGCGTGTTTTCTTTGTAATCTGAGGCATTGGACAGCCAAGATTGAAATTAATCACAGGAAAGCCATTGTCACGCAACAACATACAGAAACCCGCAACAGATGCAGGTTTGTTTCCAATTATCTGTGGGACAACCTGATAGGTGATGTTATGATTGAGTTCATCTTCGGTAAAGGCTCCCATGTACTTTGAAAATTTAGTCGGTATGCTGTCGGTAACAGAAAAAAACGGCATATAGCATGACGAAATATATTTGAAATTCTTAGTCAGAACATATCGATATTCTTTGTTAGTATAGCCTCTCAAAGGAGCAAGAATAAAATTATATTGTTTCATTGGACATTCAAAAACATTAGTGTCTGCGAATGTAATCATAATAATTGACACACATATCGTTCTTAGGAAAAAATTATTATATTTGCAAAAACAATAGACATTATGAAGGCCAAGAAACGGAAACCTTACAAAACGATAGCATTTAAACTATCGTGGAGGCAGTACAAATCGCTCACAAACTTCTGCAAACACCGTAATACCACTCCCGTCAAGCTGATTAAGAAGAACATGGCGAAATACATCAACAGTTATTCGGATGAATCCACAATTGTTGATTATGTCACTCCCAATCAGATAGATTTATTCTAAAACTATCGCGTCTGGTATGCCACCCTGTTGACTATTGAGCGTCCCAGAGTTATTTGGTCGGTATATTCCAATTCATCGCCGAAAGCGACTCCCCTTGCTATGGTATTTATCTCCACCCCATTGGCACTCAGTTTCTTATAAAGATATAATGCTGTCGTCTCCCCTTCAACAGTGGTGGGTAGCGCAAAGATGATTTCACGAATATTCTTATCGTTTTCAACACGTTTAATCAGACTGGCAATATTGAGATCTTCAATACCTATTCCATTGATAGGTGAAATCACACCGTCAAGAATATGATAGACTCCATTAAACTGTCCCGTTTCCTCAATGGCGATGAAATCCCTCACATCCTCCACCACGCACACGATGGAATGGTCTCGTTTGGGATTCGCACATGTGGAGCAGATGTTGTTGTCGCTGATATTATGGCATATTTCGCAATGTTTCACATTTTCCTTCATATTTTTTATGGCTTCCGACAGGGAAGCGGCATAACTATCATCCTGTGACAATATGTACAAAGCGAGGCGCATGGCGGTACGCTGCCCTATTCCCGGAAGCCGGGAGAGTTCATCAATGACTTTCTGTACCAGTTTGGAAGGGAACTCTATATCCATAACAAAAAAATATGGTTCTAAAAACAAATGCAAAAATAAATCATAAAAGACAACTTTTGTTAGAAACTCAGATAATTTTTCAATACGGAAAACGTTTTTATTTATATTTTTGTGGCATGGAAACAGAAATAAGAAAAACAAGAAAACCGTATGGCACAACAGCGGTGAAAGTTCGTGAAATTGAAGACGGTATGGGCAAACTCCCACCCCAGGCCATTGACTTGGAGGAGGTTGTTCTTGGTGCCATCATGCTAGAAAAAGATGCTCTGACTGAAGTTATTGAAATTCTCCAGCCGGAAATGTTCTATAAAGATGAGCACAACAGGATATTCAAAGCGATAAAACAGCTTTTCGGTGCCAACAAACCAATCGACATATTAACCGTCACAAATCAGTTGAAGAGCAACAACGAGCTGGATATGGTAGGCGGTGCATACTACATATCGAAGTTAACCAACGGTGTCACTTCCTCAGCAAATACCGAATATCACGCCCGAATAATCATTGAAAAATTCATTCAGCGCAAACTGATAGACGTATCCTCTCAAATAATCAAATCAGCATACGAAGACTCCACAGATGTCCTGGATCTGCTTGACAAGTCTCAAAATGAACTGTTTACTCTTACTGAGTCCAATTTCAGAAGAGGCACAAGAGATATGAGTGACATCATAAAAGATGCCATAGATTTCATTGAAAATGCACGTAAAAGCAGCGGAGGTCTTAGCGGCATCCCCTCGGGATATCCTGAATTAGACAGAATTACCGGTGGATGGCAGAAATCCGATTTACTGATTTTGGCAGCACGTCCCGGTATGGGTAAGACTGCCTTCGCACTGAATATGGCCCGAAATATGGCTGTGGACTATAAGATTCCAGTAGCCATCTTCTCACTTGAGATGTCAGCAGTACAGCTTGTAACCCGTCTGATGTCAGCTGAAGCCGAAATACCTGCAGACATTCTAAGAAAAGGGCAGGTTACGGACGAGCAATGGCAAGGACTGGCCAACAGAATCACAGGATTGTCGAAAGCTCCGATTTTCATAGATGACACCGCAGGATTGTCAGTGTTCGAGCTTCGTGCCAAGTGCCGCAAACTGAAATCACAACATGACATACAATTCGTGGTAATTGATTATCTGCAACTTATGACCTTAGGCGGTGAAAAGGATAAAAATGTCAACCGTGAACAGGAAATCAGCACCATTTCAAGAAGCCTGAAAGCACTTGCAAAGGAACTTGAAATTCCTATTCTGGCTCTGTCACAGCTCAGCCGTGATGTTGAAAAACGCGGCGGTGACAAAAAGCCTATACTCTCCGACCTTCGTGAGTCCGGTGCCATTGAGCAGGATGCAGATATTGTCATGTTCATATACCGTCCCGGCTATTACGATCACTCTACGGAAAACAATCAGGATGACGCCAATGAAGCGGAAATCAACATTGCCAAGCACAGAAACGGAAAAATCGCCGACATACCACTGTTATTCATAGGAAAGCTTGCAAAATTCATCCCAGTGGAACATTCCACAATTCTGCAATCGAAAATGAATGACCCATACGACAATTATGACCCTAAAGGCGGTCTCGGAGGCAACAGTTTTTCTCCAGATAACAGTTTTTCATCGGACAACATGTCCGACCAATCACTGCCATTCTAATTCATTAAGCAATGAAAAGTCTATTTAAAACATTAGCAATAATCTGTTTAGGTCTTTTATGCACACATCTGAATGCTGCTGAAATTCTCATACAGATGGACAATACGCAGAAAAATCACCTTAAGGCGTACGGAATAGCCTATTGGGTGCTGCAAAATCAGATGGAGGTTGACTGGCTGTTAAACTACCGTGGTGGCAGTTTTGCATGCAAACATCTTGATCAGATTGAGAATGAACTCAAAATCAGAGGCGTTTCATACACAGTCATTGCCGATGCCCAATACACTGCAATTCTATCTGACATTGCCGATCCATCAAAAAACACCGATGTGGTGAAACTGCAGAAAGCACCCCGCATAGCGGTTTATACCCCTGAATCATCACTTCCATGGGACGATGCCGTAACGTTAGCATTAACATACGCCGAGATTCCATACGATAAAATATACGACCCTGAAATAATTGAAGGCAAACTCGTCATGTACGACTGGTTACACCTGCATCACGAAGATTTTACCGGACAGTTCGGCAAATTCTGGCGTGCATATAAGGATGCAAAATGGTATAAGAATGATGTGGCACTTCAGACAAAGATGGCTAAAGAACTGGGGTTCGACAAAGTGTCCCAATTGAAACTTGCAGTAGCCAAGAAAATCAAGGAATATGTCATCGGCGGCGGTTTCCTGTTTGCCATGTGTTCAGCTCCGGACAGCTTTGACGTGGCTTTATCCGCCGAAGGCGTTGACATTTGTGAATACATGTTCGATGGCGACCCCATCGACCCTCAGGCACAAAGCAAACTGAATTATGATAACTGTTTGGCATTCACCAACTTCAAAATAAGCACAAACCCATACGAATACGAAATCTCAGACATTGACGTCACCAACAAACGCAAAGTCAGGAAGGAAAACGACTATTTCGTATTGTTTGAGTTTTCCGCAAAATGGGACCCTGTTCCAACAATGCTATGCCAGAATCACGAAAGGATAATCAAAGCTTTCATGGGACAGAGTACGGCTTTCAGAAGCGACAAACTGAAACCTGAAGTATTGGTTATGGGTGAAAACAAATCTATCGGTGAGGTGAAGTACATACACGGCGAATTGGGCAATGGTACATGGACTTTCTATGGCGGACACGACCCGGAAGACTACCAGCATTTCGTCGGCGACCCAGCCACAGAATTGGACATATATCCAAATTCCCCCGGTTACAGATTGATACTCAACAATATACTATTCCCTGCTGCCAAAAAGAAAAAACTGAAGACTTAGGTATTTATACGCATATATCATAATCTCTTCGCACTACATTTGGGACATTTTCCCTTCAAAATGTAATTCACGGAATGAAGAGCAAATCCCTCAGGCAACGCAACCTCAGGGACATGAATGTCTTCAAGACAGAAAGTCCTGTCACATATCTCACAGTGAAAATGGACATGACAGTCATCGTGGGTGCATTCATACGGTGAATGACAAAGCTCATATTTCACGGAACGGGTTCCATCGTCTATGATATGAAGTATATCATGTTCGGCAAACAGGTTAATAACCCGGAAGATGCTGCTCTTGTCCATGGTTGACAACATCTCTTCCAAGTCTCCAAGGCTGACTGCATTATTTGTTTCAGCAAAAGCCTTATATACCAATATTCTGTTGGATGTGGGGTTTACATTTTTGCCGATTAGTATTTCTTCGACTTCTGCAGTGCTCATATTCACTTGATTTAATTTGCAAATATATAAAAAAAGATTCACACGCCATCATTGCTGTCAATAGCATGGGAATCAAGGGAAACCGCCAATCCGTTTTCTTCCGGCAGAAAGGCTATGAGGAAATGATTAACAAGCTTCATCCTATGCACATCTTACGCTATGGTGATAAGATTTATGGAGAGGATGAAAGCATCAGCACTTACTATTCAAACAACCACTTAAACAGAATGCGCCATGGGAGGTAACGGATCATATTCATACTTTGTCAGTAAGACATTAGGGTCATACTCAAAAGACCGATACAAGAAAGTTGGAATGATTGGGAAAACAAAGGTGGTAGCAGTAACAACACACGAAAGGACAAAAACGCCTATGAACTCCTTCACCTCCAAAATGTACTATGTAACCGCTCCCAAAAACCCAAAAAGGATTGAACACATAGCGTTTTATAATCAAAGAACGCATGGCGTCTCGAAAACAATTGACTTGATATATGATAAAAATAGTAATTTTGTAGGCGCACATACTCATAGATGGCAAGTAAATGACAATAATGAGTATTATCGCAAGTCACACGATGGCAGGAATCAGTTTGAACCGACAAGAACTGATTGGCGCTACATCAACAGTGCCTTGAGATACAACAACAAACATTCTAAAAACCAATCAATATGAAAAGCAAGAAAATCATTGTAAAGAACTTTTGGGATCCTGACTTTGGTGACAACAAGGCGCCCGAACTAACTGAAGACCAACTCGGATGGGATGAAGTGCTACGTGACGAAGGACACAGCGATGACACCAAAGAAGTGTTTGATTACCTGATTGGTTATTCAAATTGGGATTTGTCGTTCTACTATTCCATCAAGGACAAGTACTATTACATAGATAGGATTGACAATGTTGTCATAGCACGTGACACAGATCCTGATTGGGATGGAAAACATGTCGTTTACAAGAGTAACCCCTGGGGACTGGAATGGTACGACCGCGATCGCCCTGAACTTATTCTAATGCATTTCGATAATGTGCAAGAAGTTTGGGACAACTTCAAAATCGACGGCAAAGACATGAAATACATTATCGAACATTCCGTTCTTTGGTTGTCAAGTTAAATCAATAGCAAGATATGGAATACAATAACGTCATTTCAGATGCAAAATCGATTTCGAGAGCCATCGGACTCAAGCCTTCAAGAACCCGCGATTTTCTCAAACAGTTCGTGGATGAGCGGTTTCGTGACTTCGTCATTGCGTCACCCAAATCAGGTGACGCAAATTGTGTGAAAATTTTAGAATCAGTGTGAATCAGTTTTCAGAATTGATTTCAGCTATGTAGATTCTGTCATAAACAATACGCAATTCTGACGGGGCCGCGATGAGTTTTCTAAGATTCTCAAGCCGTGCGGCATTCGGACTTTCCGGAATGTAAAGATGAAGATATCCTCCGTAGCCATATTTGTCTTGCAAATGTTCAAGAGTGCGATTCCATGCCTGTTCGTATGTAAGATTAGGATACTTTGCAATACCATATTGGATGGTACGGCGAATTATGGTTTCGCCATCAATGATTCTGTCGGCCTCTGCAAGGATACGTCCGTATATGCTTCGCGGCTCATGTTTCGATGATGCCCTGTGGTCTTCAGCTGCCTGTGCAATGGTCTCTATCTGCTCATCTGAAAACCATTGATGCAGCTGCGCATCTTCACGAATTATCTGACCTGAAATGATATGGTGGGTTTCACGTCCGGCAGTCAGCCCGGTGTCGTGATAAGCCGCCGCAGCATATACCATATTAACATTCACTTCAGGATAAAACCTTGCAAGTTCTAAACTTTGTTCTATCACCGTTCTGACATGGTCTTCCCTGTGAGCCTTGTCAAACGCTGAATATCGCGGAATTACTGCTTTTTCACAGTATTCCTGCAATGAACTGGATAACGATTCGTTTTTTATTATGTTCATGATTTTGCAAAAATAAGTTTCCTATACGCCCAGATAGTATGGTGCAGCACTAAAAACAAAAGGGAGGTATCACAACGTGACATCTCCCTTTTGGCGGTTCGGACGAGACTCGAACTCGCGACCCCCTGCGTGACAGGCAGGTATTCTAACCAACTGAACTACCGGACCGTTTTCCGCTTCTGAGAAATACCTTACTCAAAAGCGGTGCAAAGATATATTCTTTTTTTTAATTGACGCAAATTTTTTAATTTTTTTTTCAATTAAAGTTTCGACTCCACTATGTCCATGATTTCCTTTTCCTTAGCAATAGCATCATCATTCAATTTCTTTGCCTTTGCAAGGATATCATCAACAAAAGCCTTGTCTTCATAGCTGCCGGCATTGATTCTGACGTTAAGATAAGCTCCTCTTACTCCGGCACACGCTGCCAATGCTCCCACACCAGCATCAGAAACCGAATTAGGATTGCCAATCTCAGCCATCGCCTTGGCAACTTCCATGCTTTCATAACACAGATTCATAGTCCTGAACGGAACCTCAATGGCATATTTTGTGGCGTCTTGGATTGCCTTGTGGCGGATTTCCTTTTCCTCTGCAGTCTTCTTCGGAAGTCCGAACGCATTCATAATCTTGTTGAATGCATTGGTATCCTCATCAACCATCTTAACCAGAGCATCGTGATAGTACTTGCCTTTGTCTGCCCAGTCCGAAAATTCCTCCCAACGCTCATCCCAGCCGCGTTTATGGGACGACAAGTTGGCGACCATAGTACCGAGAGCAGCTCCCAAAGTGCCCATATAGGCAGCAATGGAACCGCCACCAGGAGCCGGGGACTCGCTTGCTGTCTCCTCAGCAAATTCCTTGAGATTCATGTCGATAAGGTTTTTCTTGGAATCATCTTCAGACTCAAGAAGATATTCAATGACTTTTTTCTTTGGGTCGAAAGGCTTCAGGTCGTCAAGACCCAATGACTTGACAGCAATTTTTATGATTTCAGAATCGGCAATACCTGTTGAACGATGCTGTTTTTTAAGGAAGTATTTACCAGCATCGAGAAGTGATTGCAAAGGAACAAGTCCTACAAGTTCAGAACCGGTTACTCTGATGCCACGCGCAGCAGCCTTTTCACAGACCTCCTCAAAGGCCTTGTGAACAGAGCAGACTGTGATATCAGTAAGGTTCATTGAAATTTGCGCAATGCCGTATTCCTCTATGTACCAGCCTATTGCCTTAACTGATTTAAGTGTTCCTGGAGTATATACACTGTTACCATTTTCATCCTTGACAATCTTACCTGTCAAAGGATTGCCTTCTCTCTTGACTCTACCCCTTTCCCTTACATCAAAAGCAATGGAATTGGCCCGTCTTGTGGAAGTGGTATTCAAATTGACATTGTATGCCACTAAGAAATTACGTGCTCCGACTGCGGTTGCACCTGTCTTTGCCACTTTTTCATCAAACACTGCAGGTCCGAAATCAGGTTTCCATTCAGGATTGACCAATTTGTCCTTCAAACCTTCATATTCACCAGCGCGGCAGTTGGCGAGATTTTTCCTTTTTTCCTCGTATGCGGCTGATTCATAACAATATATTGGAATATGCAATTCCTCGCCTATACGCTTTGCAAGTTTATGGGCATACTCCACAACCTCATCCATTGTGATATTTGCCACAGGCACCAAAGGACATACATCAGTAGCGCCGAAACGTGGATGAGCACCATGATGCTTACTCATGTCAATAAGTTCACCGGCCAGTTTTACAGCTCTGAACGCTGCCTCGCAGACAGGCTCCGGCTCCCCAACAAAAGTGACCACAGTACGGTTGGTTGCCTTGCCAGGATCCACATCAAGCAATTTTACACCTTCAACTTTCTGGATTTCATCAGTGATTTTGGCAATCAGAGCCATGTCATTTCCCTCACTGAAATTAGGAACACATTCTATCAGTTTTCTCATATCTGTTTTGTTTAAATTAATTACATATTATTGTTCTTTCTATCTTGTTTTCCCCATATGCATACGGAATATATTCTATAGATGGTATCTTCTTAGTTATCACCACATTACCTTTTTTACCTACAGTAATGGTTCCGAGTTCATTCTCAACACCCATAGCACGTGCGGAATTAATTGTCACAGCATTTATGGCCTCCACCGGTGTCATCTTATACAAGACGGATGCAAAAGACAATATCAGCTGCATATTGCACGAAGGCGAAGAACCGGGGTTGCAGTCTGTTGCAAGAGCAACAGGCAAACCGGCTTTAATCATCTTACGTGCCGGAGCAAATGGCATATTGAGGAAGAAAGCTGCTCCAGGCAACAATGTAGGAATTGTGTCTGAGCCTTTCAGTGTCGCGATTTCAGCATCACCGGTATATTCAAGATGATCAACAGACAATGCGTGATATTTCACACCAATCTGAATGCCACCTGAATAATCTAATTCATTGGCATGAATCTTCGGCCTCATACCATACTTTGCACCGGCCTCTAAAATACGGGCTGTGTCTTCCACTGTGAAGAATCCTCTGTCGCAGAAAACATCCACGAAATCAGCAAGTTTCTCCTTTGCAATCTCGGGAATCATCTCATTGACAATGATATCGACATACTTTTCCTGATGGTCTCTGAACTCCATCGGTATGGAATGTGCCCCAAGAAATGTGGAACGTATTGTCATGTCGCTTGTTTCCTTCAGACGTCTGATTACACGGAGCATCTTGAGTTCTGACTCCGTTGTCAGTCCGTAACCGCTCTTGATTTCAACGGCCCCTGTTCCCAGTGCCCTCATCTGTTCAAGACGGGCAAGAGCCTCATCGTAAAGCTGTTCTTCAGAAGCATGATGCAGTCGTTCCACCGAGTTGAGAATGCCTCCGCCACGGCGTGCGATTTCCTCATACGACAAACCTTTGATTTTGTCAACATATTCCTGCTCGCGTGAATTGGCATATACAATATGTGTGTGCGAATCACACCATGCCGGAAGGACATATCGGTCGGTGGCATCAAGGATTACACAACCATCTGTAAAATAATTCGCCTTGATGTCCAACATTTTGCCAAAATCTTTGATTTTGCCGTTGGAAATCAACAGAAAAGCATTGTCAATGCTATTTATTCTATCCATATCTTCACCGGCGCGAAACTTCAGCTTGCCGCCTTCATCAATGCCAAGAAGACTTTTTATATTCAGGATAAGGTAATCTTTCATAATTATTTAGTTTTAATCCATTTGATTATTTCTTTCCATGTAACCCTCTTGCCATACATCAGAATACCTGTACGATATATCTTACCGGAAAGCCATGTCATAACGACAAATCCGCCGAAAAGCAACAGTAAAGACAATATCAGTTGCCATGTCGGAACACCGAAAGGTAGTCGTATCATCATAGTCACAGGCGAGGTGAAAGGTATTATTGACAGCCAGAAGGCAATAGGTCCGGACGGTTCATTTACAATGTTTGCTATCAACACAACAGGTATCAGGACTATTATTGTCACCGGCCACATAAACTGCTGTGTGTCATCCTCGCTGTCCACCGCGCCGCCGATTGCCGCATAAATTGAAGCATACAGCAAATAACCTCCGACAAAATACAGCAGGAATAACAATAAAATCTGTCCGATATGTACCGATGAGACAGCATTTAAAATATCAGAAGCCACTCCTGATGAAGCAATACTTTGAGTAATATCTGTAACCTGTTCATTACCAGCTGGTGCAACAGAGTTCACAACTTCAATTGGATTAGTTTCCTTAGGTATAATGGAACTCCCGAATGCACCCACGAGCACAAGGGTAAGAATTATCCACAAAAGGAACTGGGTAAGTCCGACAAGGCCTATGCCTATTATCTTTCCCATCATAAGCTGAAACGGTTTCACAGAAGAGACAATAACTTCGACAATTCGCGATGATTTTTCTTCCATGACACCACGCATAACCTGTGATGAAAACATAATGATAAACATATATATAAGCAATCCGGCAAAATATCCTATAATCTGACTGATTTCATTGTATGAACGTTTCTCGTTTCCTGTTTCATCAATCTTGTAACTTTTGACATCTATATTAGTTTTAATAGACTTAAGCAGTTCACTGTCAATTCCGGCCTGCTGCAACTTGGTGTCCTTAACCTTGTTCGACATAATGTTGGTTACAACTGTCTTGAGCTTTTCTCCGACGTTCTCCTGACCATAAAAAACAGCCTTTGAAGGAAACTCACCCGAATCAGCTTCCGGAATATACAACACGTATGGCATTTCACCGCTTATTGCCTGCGCTTTGGCTTTGGCAAGACCCGAATCAAGATATTTGAATTCAATTCTGTCAGTACTGACAAAAACATCATCGTAAAAGCCTGATTCATCAACTATTCCAACTGAAGTAGCCGGTTCCTTTTCACTGGATTTTATGGCTATGTAAGAAGGAATGATAATGGCGGCAGCCATTAGAATAGGGCCAAGAATAGTCATTATAATGAATGTTTTTTTCTTGACTCTCGTTAAGTATTCCCTTCCTATAATCAATCCAATCTTTCCCATTATTTTTCCTCCTTATTGGCTGTTACAGTCTTTATGAAGATGTCATTCATTGTAGGAAGCACTTCATTGAAAGTAACGATGTTGCCTATTTTAATTAAATCATTGACAATCATATTAGTGGTTTCAGCCTTCAGATGTTTGTCGGAAACATTGGAATAGGATTCCCCTAAATATTTGTCCAATGAAATTTTCCCCGACAAATGTCCGTCCTTGATGAGACAATCATCGACTTTATGTTTCATCTCCTCAACAATATTCTGGTTATAGTCATCAAACATCTCAATATCAAAGTTATACAAAGAAGTTCCAAAGCGTTGCTTTATGTCTTTCACCTTACCGTCAAGAACAATGTTGGCATTATTGATGAGCACAATGCTATCGCATAATTCCTCCACGGATTCCATATTATGTGTTGAAAATACGATTGTTGCCCCATTATTCCTCTGATTGATTATTTCCTGTTTGAGGATACTGGCGTTTACAGGGTCAAATCCACTGAACGGTTCATCGAAAATCAAGACCTTCGGATGATGGATTATTGTAGTGATGAACTGTATTTTCTGGGCCATACCCTTTGAAAGCTCCTCAACTTTTTTATCCCACCATGAAGTGATGTCGAACTTAATGAACCATTTTTTCAGTTCAGTCATAGCCGTATCCCTGTCGAGACCTTTCAGACGCGCAAGATACAAGGCCTGCTCCCCCACCTTCATTTTCTTGTAAAGCCCCCGTTCTTCCGGAAGGTAGCCAATATCAGCGATATTGTGACTGTCAAGTTTTTCGTTATTGAAAAGAATATAACCGCTGTCAGGAGCAGTTATCATAGTCAAGATTCTGATAAAAGTTGTTTTCCCTGCACCATTCGGACCGAGAAGGCCAAAGATTGAGCCTTTTTCTATATCAAAGGAAACATCATTTAGGGCGAGATGGTTTTGATATTGTTTTCTGACTTGGTTAACATGAATAATATTCATAGGCATTTATTCGAACATTTTTCTAACCCTATCAAAGAATCCGAGATCCTTTTTAGTAGGAGAAGGTATAAAATTAGGTGATTTTGAAAGTTCTTCAAGTGTTTTCTTCTCTTCGCGTGTAAGGTTTTTCGGGGTCCAAACGTTCACACATACAAGCAGGTCACCTCTACGTGAATAAGAGTTCAAGCGAGGCAGTCCCTTCCCTTTTACGCGAAGTATTTCGCCTGACTGCACACCTGACGGAATCTTTATGTTAACGGGTTTGTTCAGAGTAGGTATTTCTACCGTTGCACCGAGAGCCGCCTCACAGATGCTTATATATTTGTCGTAATAAATATTGTCACCATCACGTCTGAAATATTCGTGTTCAAGTTCCTCAATCACAATCAACAAGTCACCGTTGATGCCATTGTGAGCGCCGCAGTTGCCTTTGCCCGACATGGTAAGCTGCATGCCCTGGGAAACGCCGGCAGGAATGTTTATGGTAATTATCTCGTCTTCCTTGACGATGCCGTTGCCATTACAGTGAGTGCATTTCTTTGAAATAATCTTCCCTTCACCGCCACAGGTAGGACATATCGAAGATGTCTGCATGCGACCGAAAATCGAGTTCTGGACACGAACTACAGTACCGGTACCGTTACATGTCGAACAAGTCTGATAGCCTGAACCCTTTTCAGCACCTGTACCGTCACATTCCTTGCATTTGACGTATTTGTTGATTTTAATCTTCTTTTCCACCCCCTCCGAAATTTCCTCAAGGGTAAGTTTCAGGTTGACTCTTATGTCACTGCCGCGATAGACTCTTTTCTGGCGTTGACCTGAACTGCTGCCGAAGCCGCCGCCAAAGAATGAGCCGAAACCACTGCCGAACAAATCATTAAGATGACTGAGAATATCATCCATACTGCCGGAGAATCCTCCGCCTCCCATGCTGTTAAGGCCATCGAAACCAAACTGGTCGTATTTCTGACGTTTTTCAGGATTGCTGAGGACATCATACGCCTCGGCAGCCTCCTTGAATTTCTCCTCGGCCTCCTTATCATTCGGATTCCTGTCCGGATGATATTTCATGGCCATCTCCCTGTATGCCTTCTTTATTTCTTGGTCAGTGGCATTCTTGGGAACGCCCAACACTTCATAATAATCTCTTTTTGCCATATTTCATTCCCCCTTAACAACCGACTACTACCTGAGGATAGCGGATTATTTTGCCGTTAAGCGTATATCCTTTCTTGGTTGTATCAATTATCTTGTTTTTCTGGTCTTCTGCTACCGGAAGCTTAGTTATAGCATAGTGTTTGTCCGCATCGAAATCATCTCCTGTCGTCTTCATTTCAGCAAGGCCGCATGAAGTCAGTGTGTTCTTGAATTTATCGAAAATCAAGTTGCAGCCATCCTTAACAGCCTGGACATCAGTAGCCTTGTCCATCATCTCATTTGCACGATCTATATCGTCAAGCACAGGCAAAAGTTTTTTGATTGTTTCAGCTGACGCAGAATCAATGAGTTCAATCTTCTCCTTGGCCACTCTTTTTTTATAGTTGTCAAATTCCGAAAACAATCTCAGATATTTTTCTTTGTTTTCGGAAGCCAACTTTTCTAATGCTGACAACTTTTCCTCAAGTTCGGTCAACTTTTCCTCAAGTTCGGCTTTTTCTTCTGCCAATTTTTCAAATTTTATGTCCTTTTTCGATTTTCCCAAGCCTCTATTCTTCTCCGTTTCATCCTCAGAAGACTCTTCCTTACCCTCTAAACACTGTTCTTCTGTAGCAGAAGTCTCATCTTTCTTTTCGTCAACCACCTCTTCCTGAGTCTGCTCTATATCCTCATTCGCTTGTTTTTCCATATCTTTCAATTTCTTTTTATTATCTTTTTTATTTTTTTTCATACTTAATCCTCCATAGTATATTAATTTGCAAAGATAACAACAAAAAGTTTGCCATGTCTATCAAAACGACATTTTGTCGTATATATATAAAAATAATAATATATCTATGGAAACCAGTGACAATATAATCTACCACACATACCATTTTTTGGATAAATCTGATTACATTTGCAGGACATTAAAACTAAAAAACATGAGAAAACTATTACTTTCATTGATTTTCACATTCATCTGTATATCAGCCATTAATGCTGTTGAGTTCGACAAATATTTCGAAAACCGTTCATTAAGGATGGACGTTTATCACTGGGGCGACAGCAAAACCTCAAAATTCATATTGGACAAATTCGTCATTGAGAAATACTGGGGTGGCTCAAAAACCATCCTTCTTGACGAATTCAACTACGGTTCATATATGGTTAAGGTAATTGATGCACAGTCAGGCAAAACTATTTACACACGCGGTTACTGCACGCTGTTCCAGGAATGGCAGACGACAGAAGAAGCCTCAAAGATGTGCCGTTGCTATGAGGAGTCAGTCTCAGTGCCGCTGCCTAAGAACAATGCCATCATTGAAATTGACGAAAGAAATGGCGATGGGGTTTTCGAGAAGGTTTTCAGTGCAGAATACGACCCGAAGGAAATCTACAACACTCCCGAGCAGAGATATGATTTTCCAATATATGACGCACACGTGACCGGTGATCCAGCAAAGAAGATTGACATTGTCATAATCCCCGACGGCTACACAACTGAAGAAATGGACAAGTTCAAATCTGACTGTGACGCACTGGTCGATGTCTTCAGGACGTTTGAGCCATATTCGTCATATCTCGATGATTTCAACATAAGAGGCGTGCTGGCTCCGTCAGTGGAAAGCGGAACAGATATTCCTCGCGAAGGGATTTGGAAAAACACCATCGTAGACTGCCACTTCGACACCTTCTATTCCGACAGGTACAACACTACCGAGAGCTATTTTGCCGTAAAGGACGTAGCGGCATGTGCCCCTTACGACCAGATATACATCCTCGTCAACAGCACTGTTTATGGCGGCGGCGGTATTTACAACTACTACTCCGTCAGCACTTCAGGCAACATGGCATCGGCTAAGGTCATAATCCATGAGTTCAGCCATGCTTTTGCAGGTCTTGCAGACGAATATTCCGGAGATGTAGAATATGAAGAGTACTACAATTTGAAGATTGAGCCGTGGGAATTCAACATAACGTCACTTGTTGACTTTGACAGCAAATGGAAATTCATGGTTGACAAAAAGACTCCTATACCGACACCAACGACAGAAAAATATTACGACAAAGTCGGTGTTTTCGAAGGTGCCGGATATACGCCGAAGGGCATGTACCGTCCAGCCTACGATTGCATGATGAATACATTCAGAGGAGACAAGTTCTGTCCAGTCTGCACCTACGCAATCATACAGATGATTGAAGCTTACACCAAATAAATCTGAATTATATACAAAAAAAAGCCTGCAAATCACATCAAGTGAAATGCAGGCTTTTTTTTTACAACGAATGCACTTCTATCCGCAGTAGAAGTATTTGTTGACGAGTTCCATCATCTTGTCAGGATCGCCAGAAACCTCCTTAAATAATTTCTGATCCTTGAAAGATTTCAGTTGTTCAATCATACCGTCAATCATTTTCTGTGAGAAAACGCCGTACTGGGTATATATGTCAGCTTGACGCTTAAGGTTTTCAGCTGACTCATAGCAGTTTGTCGGAAGCTGTTCAAGAGAATTGAGACGGTCTTTGAATGCATCGCTGAATATGTCAACATCGACGTATGTTTTCTCTGCAAACTCAAGAGCATTAGGCATTTCAAGGCCATAACGTGCTGCGACTCCGAGACCTGCTATCAGGCTGTAAAGATCTGCAGAACCGTCAGGGCATCTGAATTCAACTGTCTGTTTTTCGCTGAACTTGGTTTCGTTAACCGGTTCAATAGGATTTGCGATGGAAGCCATTGACTTTCCTGATGTCCATCCCAATGGCACACGCACCAACACTGAACGGTTTCTGTCACCCCAACAGATTTTTGTAGGAGCTTCCTGATTAGGAACGAGACGGAAATAAGAAGTAGGATTGGTGTTTCCGAAAGCAGTCAAAGACGGGGCAAGTGTCAGATAGCCGGCGATGGCTTTCTTAGCTGCACTGCTGAGTTTGCCGTTACGGTCAACCATTGCATTCTTGCCATTTTTCATCAGACGGGTATGGATGTGCAGACCGCTGCCTGCCTTACCTGTGGTAATCTTTGGTGCAAATGTCAGATTGTAGCCGTACTGCCAAGCAAGGTTTCTGAGAACCCATTTTGCAATAACCAGCTGGTCAGCCGAATCCTCCATGTCAACAGGGAGAAATTCAATTTCATTCTGTTCATACAGCGTATCACCCAAAGTGAAATTACCCACTTCAGAATGGCCGTATTTGATGTCACCACCGCACTTGGCGATAGCAAGCATGGCTTCCTGTCTGAAATCACCGTACTTGCTGAAAGGTGAAGCCTCATGATAACCCCTCTGGTCAACAGCCTTGTAGTATTCTTCAGCATCACTTATCACATAGTATTCAAGCTCACCCATAGTCTGGAAATCATAACCTGTACGTTCCTTCAAAACCTTATGGGCTTTTTTCAAAGCATTGTCTGGTGAAAGGTCAAGAGGCTCGCCGTCCTTGTTGAAATATGAACAAAGAATCTCAAGAGTCGGTATGTCGGAGAAAGGGTTTACAAAAGCGGTACGATAACGCGGTACAACATACAAGTCACTGGAACCGGCCTCAATATATTTGAAAAGACTTGAGCCGTCCACTCTCTCACCTGCAGAAAGAATGCTGTCGAGATATTTGCGATTGTTGATAACGAAGTTAAGGACCTTCAGACGACCGTCACCACCAAGGTAACGGAAATTAACCATTTTAATTCCCTTCTTTTCGATGAAATCCATCAAATCTTCCTTTGTAAAATCCTGTTTTGGTTTGTTAAGAAACTGAACCAATGGATTAGGATTAAGTTTCAGATTTTCTTTCATAATTTGTTATATTTAATTTAACACTTTAATTGTTTTCACTTATTTATTTGATTATCATATTTTTCCAAAAGCAATTTAGCCGCAGCATACGAAGTGGTCTTTCCCGAGATGACATCTTGTTCAACCCCGGCACTCGCCTGCCGGATAACTTCCGAATTGTAAAATCTGTTTTTAAGCTGTTCATTTACGGTATCATACATCACACTCAATGCCTGATAGTTGCGTTTGTTGTAAAAATAGCCGTTATTGCTGCAAATCTGTTTATACTTGCAAATCATGGTCCAGGCATCTGCAATACCCTTTTGATTAAGGGCCGAACATGTCATCACTTCAGGAGTCCATCCCGATTCGGTTGGCGGGAACAGATGCAGCGCGTTTTTATAAGCTCGTGCAGACAATTCAGCGCGGCTGACATTGTCACCGTCAGCCTTGTTTATAACAATAGCATCGGCCATTTCCATAATGCCGCGTTTGATGCCTTGCAGTTCATCTCCTGCACCTGCAATAAGCAGCAACAGGAAGAAATCCACCATGGAATGCACAGCGACCTCCGACTGTCCCACACCGACAGTTTCGACCAATACAACATTAAAGCCAGCCGCTTCGCATAGGAAGATGGTTTCATGGGTCTTGCGGGCCACACCTCCGAGGGTTCCCGCTGACGGTGAAGGACGGATGAATGCATTATTGTCGGCCGACAATTCCTCCATTCGCGTCTTGTCACCAAGGATGCTGCCCTTAGTCCGGGTGCTGCTCGGATCGATGGCAAGCACGGCGACCTTGTAACCTATTGATGTAAGATAAAGTCCGAAAGCTTCAATGAAAGTGCTCTTTCCGGCACCAGGAACACCTGTAACCCCTATTCGGATGCTTTTGCCAGAATACGGCAGACATTTTTCAACTATCTGTTCAGCCAAAAAATTGTGCTCGGGCAAAACACTCTCAATCAACGTGATAGCTTGTCCGAGCACAACTCTGTCCCCTTTTAAAATTCCCTCAACGTACTCATCAAGAGAACGTTTGGGTCGTTTTCTTGCTCTAAGGCGATCTATTGCATCAGGATTGACAGTATCCGGTTGGGGAATGCCATCCTGTACTTTTAATGCAGTAAAATCTTCCGGCATAAAAAAATCTATAATACTATTCCTTACCGGCTATTGCCTGATCTGCCAGGAAAATATTAGTCTTTCCAGCACATTTGATGATATCGAGACATTCTCCGAAGAGCGCTTCCTCCTCAACCTGCTCAGCAATAAACCACTGAAGCATGTTGCAGGTTGCATGGTCTTTTTCTTTTTCAGCAATTTCGTACATGTCGTTTATCATCTTGGTGACCTCCTCTTCGTGCTTGTTTGCAAGCTCAAAGATTTCAGTAATATTCTTGAATTCCTGCTGAGGCTTCTCAACAGCATCAAAAAGTGCATGACCACCTCTGTTGTTCAAATATTTAACAAAACGCATCATGTGCTCCATCTCTTCATCACCATGAGCCCAAAAGAATTTTGCACATCCAGGAAATCCGTTAACATCACACCATGAAGCCATAGATTTGTACAATCTTGCGGAGAATTCCTCTGCGTTAATCTGTTTATTAATAGATTTTTCAATACTCTGCTTAATCTTATTCATAATTTTTCCGTATTATTATCAATTCTTTACTTTTTTAAAAGTTCACAAAGATACTACTTATTTTTCACTTAATGCGCCAAATTAGCGCCCAAAACTAATTTTTTTTATTTTTGACGTCACTCTAAGATACTTTTCATCGTATGCTCCGAAACTCTTGTAAAAACGATATAGCCCTTGGTCGTTCGAACCTTCGAAATCAAGCGTCAATGCTTGATTTGCACTATCACGTATAAAACTGTCGATAATCGAAAACATTGATGATGTCTCCCTGCCCTTGTCGGAATTACCGGAAAAAATGAAAGTCCATCTGCCACCAAATCCAATAAAGACTGCCCCACACACCAACTCATCACCTGAAAAAGCCCCTCTTACCTCTATATCACTATTCGCCTTTACCGCATTGAGGACATCGACAAGCACCTGGCTTTTACTGCTGTTCCACCCTACCTTGCCGCCCTTGTCATCAACAAACATCCTTATTATATCATCAAAAAAGTCAACACGTTTCACAATCATTCCGGATTCAGCGGATTTCTTTAAGTTCCGCCTGACATTTGCCGAATAACCTTCACGGATATCCTCATAACTTTGTTGCAGATTCAGCAAAAGATTATTGTTAAGCCTGCTCTCTACCTTGTCCGTGCTTAACGATGCCCCGTTGATGTTGAAATCAAAAAAAAGATAATGGGATTTCACATATTCAAGACACATATCAACGGTTGAAGATCTATTAAAGTCTTCATTTAAATAAATTAATCCAAGTTGCTGTATAATAAATGGTTGGATTAAATATTTAAAACCAAACTTTCTTTTTTCAGGCAACACGAATCCCCATGAATAATCATCTCCAACAATAGCCTTCCACTTCGGGCACACCACATCAAGATACCATGAAAATGAAGTGATTTTTGGAGACACTGACCGTTCCACCAGGCTATCCCATCTGTTTCTGTCAATATCGTTATTGTTAAAGACTTTCATATTCTGCAATTCCGAATTGTTAGTTTAAAGCCGCTTCAAGCATTTTAACGAATAATTTGCGCTTGCTATTGTCAGCCAGGGAACTGTTATGCCAAAGGGGGATGAAAGTCCCGTTATATTTTTTAGTGACTTCTATGGTTTTCCTGATTTCATCAAAAGCCTCGGCATCATTGAGTTTCATATATTTGAAAAGCGTGGCATCCATAACCGAAAGAGGATAAATCACTAAGTCTGTGGCAATGTTACTGCTAAGGTCGAAGAAATTGTACGGCACACAGACTCCTGCCCTGAAACCGACAATTTCGGCATACCCCATGGAATAATCTTCCTTAATGCCGTTATTCAAAAGATTCGAGAAAGTATTTCTAACATTGAAACGAAGGAAATGCTGACGGCTCATGGTAACCGGAGCGCCAATAATACCTTCCAGTAACTTCTTCTCTTTCAGCACCAAAGAAACATCATCGTTTGATGCGTATGACGGATGGATTCCCACTTTTGCATTTTCATGGACATACCTGATTAATTTCCTGAATTTCTTATTTGACGGCGGACAGGCTTTGTCGTTCCCGCCATAGTCACCCATCAGAAAGAAAAACCTGAAACAGATATCGTATTTGCTCTGTAACCCTATAAGTTCATCAAACACATCATACGGGTCTTTTCTATGTCGGAAAATAACGGACATTTTTTCATTAAACAGCTTGAAATCAAGATGTAGCAAAGCTTTGGCCACACCACCCCAAACTCTTACAGCCCCTTTGTTTATATGCTTATAGGCATTATCGACATCTATTGTCGGAATAAATTCATACTGAGGATGTGATATGACAATTTGAGGGAATAACCGCTTCAGTTTGTCCTCAAGCATCGCGCACCATATATGGACAACAGGACTGTCCATGAAATTTTCCCGGTAAGCCGTTGAATTAACGTGCAGATACCTCCCATGCTCATCAAAAAGACTCGAGCCATATTGTGAATATTCCTCATAACGACTTATCATATAGAATATTGCAGCGAAGATGTCGAAAGATAGTACCGAATCAGTGCAGTTATGAGGAAACAGGACCTTTACTGAACCCACAGTATCACATCCAACGTCAATCATCTTATCAGAATCGGAATCAAACAGAAAATCAAAAGCATAAACCAACGGATAATCCACGATTTTCCGATTAGCATATACGATTTTAAAACCTTCAGCAGATATGAAATCATCAAACTTATCAATCAGTCTGTAGTCGGTGATTATCAGACGGGAAAACACGAACTCGAAAGTGTATTTCACCCTTTCAGATAATTTATCCACATAGACGTTCAGCATGATAAGTTTTATTATTTTTGCAAAGTTAATAGAAAATACGGAAAAAAACAAAAAGAGATGACCGCAATTTCGATGCAGACTTTTGGCTGTAAGCTGAATTTTTCGGAGACGACTTCCATCGGCAAAAAACTTAAAGAAGGAGGCCACAGCATCGTAGATAGCATACAGCAGGCTGACATTCATATAATTAACAGCTGCACTGTAACCGAGCACGCAGAAAAAAAGTGCCGTCAGGCGATAAGGCATGCCGTATCGGTTAATCCTTCAATTAAGATAATAATCATCGGTTGTTATTCGCAACTGCGTCCTGAAGAGCTGGCTGAAATGCCGAACGTTGTCTTCGTATGCGGCAATGAGACCAAGTTCAAGTTGCCTGAAATCATTGACGGCATGACAAAAGACACAGTTAAAATTGCCAGTCCCGACGACTCCAAACATTTCAGTTACCATCCGGCCATATCCGATGATTCCAGGACAAGGTCATTTCTGAAAATCCAGGACGGATGCGACTATTTCTGCACATACTGTGCAATTCCGTACTCGCGTGGAAGAAGCAGAAGCGACACCGTGGAAAATGTCATTAAATCAGTCAGGAAAGCCGTTGATGAAGGAAAGAAGGAAATAGTGCTCGATGGTGTGAACATCGGAGAATTTGGCAAGAAAAACGACGAATCGCTATATATGCTTCTCAACGAGCTGATTGCAATTGACGGTCTGAAACGGATACGCATTTCTTCGATTGAGCCAAATCTGCTCGAGTCAAGGATAATAAAACTGCTGAACGAAACCGACAAACTGATGCCGCATTTCCACATACCGCTCCAAAGCGGCAGTGACCGAATCCTGAAACTGATGCACCGCCGTTACGATACAAGTTTCTTCAGGGACAAACTGCTTGAAATCAAGGATATAAAGCCGTTATGCTGCCTGGCTGTGGATCTGATAACCGGTTTCCCGGGCGAAACCATACAGGATTTCGCCGACTGCGAATCGTTTATAGAAGAAGTACCGATATCGTATCTGCATGTGTTTTCGTATTCCGACAGACCGGAAGCAGTTGCATCAAAATATACCGACAAAGTTCCGGGTCAGGAGAAAACAAGGCGCAGCGAAGAACTTCACAAACTGTCAGACAAGAAATGGGAAGAGTTCATAAAGCTGAACAAGGGAACTGTTCATGATGTCCTTTTCGAACGCCGTAACGAGGCTGGCCGCTGGGTTGGCTGGACGGACAATTATATTGGCGTGGAACTTGACAGTGACGAGGATTTGCATAATGTCATCACCGAGGTAAGGTTGTAGGAGGCAAATCGTGAAGTGACAGGCAAAAAAAAATCGCCATCGGATGACGGCGATTTTTTTTATTTCTGATTGTTGCTGACCATTTTTCTCTCTTTGATTTTGGCCTTCTTACCTTTAAGATTTCTGAGATAATAGATTCTTGCTCTTCTTACCTTGCCATGCTTGTTGACATCAATAGATTCAATGAATGGAGATGCAACAGGGAATATTCTTTCTACTCCAATATTGTTGGATATTTTACGAACTGTAAATGTAGCGGTAGGGTTTGAACCACCTCTACGTTGAATGACGATACCTTGAAATTTCTGAGTTCTTTCCTTATTACCCTCGACAATTCTATAGGTAACTGTAATTGTGTCACCTGCCTTGAAATCCGGGTATTCCTTAACCTCGGTCAAACCATCAACATACTGTAATAATTCTTGCTTCATGACTATCTAATGTTATTAATTATTCCACTTAAAAAAGTTTGCAAATGTAGATATTTTTTTCTTATTGAAAACCAATTTTTTATGTTTTTTTTCAACCAACTTCCAACAGGATAATCAATCACCTTAAAATCAGATAATTAAGCAATTAACCTGATCTAATTATTCAACAGGAAGCGGGCATTATTCAACGCATCCTCATTAACTATACTGCCGCTAATCATGGAAGCGATTGTCGAAATTCTTTCATCGAACGACAATAATTTCACTTTTGTGTATGTCCGCTGCTCAGTGGATTCCTTATAAACCTCATATTGCGCATCCGCCTTTGAGGCTATCTGCGGCAGATGGGTTATGGCTATGACCTGTATCTTTTCCGACAACAACTTCATCTTGGAGGCTACGGCAGAAGCGGTGACACCGGATATGCCGCTATCTATTTCATCGAAAATCATAGTGTCAATATAATTCCGTGATGCTATCACTGTCTTCAGTGCAAGCATAATTCGTGACAGCTCTCCACCCGATGCAGTGTGAAATACCGGTGCAGGCTCAACCCCCACATTACCACTGAATAAAAACTCCACATAATCCTTTCCGGTACTTGTAAAATCGGCTAAATCAGTTATTGATATAACAAATCTATTATGCTGTATGCCAAGTTCTTCAAGTTCACTTGATATTAGACGTGACAACTCAGCCGCCGATGCTCTCCTTTGTTTTGAGAGTTTGTCGGATTTCAAGGAAAGTTCTTTCAGAAGAGAAGATTTTTCAGCAGTCAGAGACTGTATTTTCTCAGAGAGTATGTCTATATCGAACAGACTGTTTGAGAGGCGGTTTTTAACATCAATCAACTCATCAATGGAATTGACATTATGCTTACGCATCAATGTGTAAAGGAAGTCGATTCTTTCGTTACACTGTTGCTGACGCTGCGGATTAAACTCTATTTCATCCACCTCAGAAGACAATCCGCCATAAATATCTTTAAGTTCAATACACGCAGAATCAAAGCGTTGCACAAGTTCTTCACCGTTTTCCAAATATGAAGCCACAGAAGACAGATTCGATTTAATATCGTGACATAAAGCCAGTACATTCATTTCTTCATTGTCGGAAAGCGCATATATCGAAGCTGTAAGCTTATCCTTTATGAGTTCCGCATTATTCAGACGGTCAAGCTCCTTTTCAAGCGATTCAAGTTCACCTGCGAAGAGTTTGGCATCCTCCAGTTCCTTATACAGGAAATTGACGTAATCCTTTTCCTTAGTCTGTTTCTCCATCAATGCCTCTGATGCATCAAGTTCATGACTTACAGCCATATACGCATTATAGCAATTCTGATAGTTCTCGACCGAAACGACATCTTTGATATAATTGTCGAGATATTCCAGCTGTGAATTGTTGTCACTGAGGGAAAACTTCTGGTACTGTGTATGCAGGTCTAATATCTTCATTCCGAACGTTCTGAGGACCTGCAAGTTGACCGGTGTATCGTTGATAAAGCATCTGGATTTCCCCTGTGGTGTTATTTCACGGCGAACGGTGCTGTTGGTCTCGTAGTCAATATTGTTCTCTTCGAAAAAAGACTTGAGTTTATCATCATCGAATTCAAAAGCCGCCTCAATAATGCTTTTCTCGTCCTTGTCAAAGCATAGTCTGGTATCGGCCCTGTCGCCCAGAACAAGTCCTATTGCGCCAAGAATGATGGATTTACCGGCTCCCGCCTCACCTGTAATACAGGTCAGACCTTTGTCAAAAGTCAGCTCTGATTCGTCAATAAGCACATAATTCCTGATGTAGAGAGACTTAATCAAGGCAAAGGGGGATATAAGGGATTGGGGTTATTTTTTTATGGCGTTATACTTTGAAGCGTTTGCAGGGTCTATTTCATTCATATACTGAATGAATTTGTTTTTGTCATTATCGCCTGCTTCGGTGTACATTTTTATCAGCTCATCTCTTTTTGCATCAAGGGTCAGGGTGATTATGTAAAGTCCGGATTTCTGACGGTTCACATTTCTAAGGTTCTCGATAGCCTGGGTAGCGTAGGAACGGCCAAGTTCCATATTTTCAGCCATAACATCGAGACCTTTCAGATGCAGTTTATACAGATAGTCATGGTATTCCTTATACGAAGGGTTGAGGAGATTTTCAGCTATCCAATATCTGTTCCTCTGAGTTTTTTGATATGAGCGCCAGCCTGGTTCTACAGCCGACTGTGCGTTATTGACGATAGCCTGTGCCTTTTCGTAATATTCGGAACCGGCATTCAATGCGAAGGAATCGAAGAATACACCGAGGAAAATGTTCACATAAAAGCCCACCAGAGAAGTCAGATTGTCATCGAAACTGTTTTCATTGTAAACCAGCGGACTACCCTGGACATAATCAAATTCTATATCCTCGTCGGTACCGCTCAAAAGCGTTGTTGTATATGAAGTGTTATAGACCGGACGGCGGACCGCATAGTTAAGTTTCCCTCTGAATTTCTCGTCGGTAACCCTTTCATTGATGGTGAACTGCATGGTGCATTCTATGCGTTCCTCAGGACCCACAGTGTAATTGCACCATTTTATTCCATTGATAAGTTCCTGGATTGACCTCTGCATCTCCTGATATATGGTTCTGTCAACGTTACCATCGGCACTTTTCGATGACACCGAGACCTGACATCTCAAGTCCTGAGACATTGCAGAGACTGCGCAGAGAGCGCAGAACAGAACTATAAACAACCTTTTAAGCTTCATTGGATGGTTTTTCGGCTTCAGCTGCATCAACGACAGTCCTTTGCTCGTGTCTCGGAGCACGTCTGTCTTCCATTCTTCTCTCGTCGTTGTGTTGTTCTATATATTCTTCCTCCGAACTGTCGCTATTTCCCATAGTATAGACAAGGTCACCTTCCTCGAATTCATGAATAGCCATCAACGTAGGCTTTGGCAACTGTTCATAATATTTTGCAAGTTCAATCTGTTCGCGGTTTTCGAAGACCTCTTCCAGTGTGTCGTTAGTAGTCTGAAATTCCTGGATCTTCTGATGAAGTTCCTCCTTTATTTCCTGGTTTATCTGGTCGGCACGTTTTGAAAGGATGACGACAGTTTTGTAAATATTGCCTGTCTCTTTGTCAAAGTCATTCAAATTTCTTGTAATAGCTTCTTTTCCAATTCTATACTTTTTGTAATCCATGTTGAAATATGTTTTTTTTATTTTTACACAAAAGCGACTGCTATCTTGTAGTAGTGTTCAATTTCTTTAATATATTGAGAATCAGGAAAAGTCGATATGAATTTCTGATAATTCTCGACCATTTCCTTAAAACGCTCCCTCTGTTTTAAAGGCACGCTGTTACGGGCGTATTCATAACCAGCCTTCACTATATTGCAAAGGATAACCTCCTTATGGCTTGTGTTAGGATAGTCCTTCAGAATATTCTTGAAACAAACGATAGCCGCCTTGTATTCTTCCATCTTGAAATACATCATGGCGATTCTGAAGTCCTTCTCCTCGAGTTTTTCCCAAAGTTCATCGATATAGCCGTTGCATTCCTCAATCTTAGAGCTTAGCGGATAATTGTTGATGAACGACTGCATTTCCTTGATAGCTTCGTAAGTAGGGGTCTGATCAAGGGAATAAACAGGTGACTGATAGTATTTGCACAATGCTGAAAGATACGCGCATTCTTCAGCACGTTCGGTAAACGGATACTGACGAATGTACTTTTTGAAATAATAACTTGCCAAAGTATATTCCCCCGTCTGATAATAACACTGGGCGTAATAGTAATTCAGCGGCTCCTCCTTGTCAGTTCCCTTGACAAAGACTGCTATTTTGTCGAACAATTGCAGTGTCTTTACGTATGAACCGTTTTCATAAAGGCGCATAGCTTCAGCATAAATAGCATCAGTATCTCCGGATTTCATGATTTTCTGATAATCCGAGCATGATGTGAAAAGCGTGAAAACACCTGCAAACACTAACAAAAGCCACCATTTATTTTTCTTCATAGGGACATTCTATAATAAGTTTGCAAATTTACAACATTTTTCCAAGAAAATGGGGTTTATTAAATATTTATATTTTTTTAGCACCATCAGCAGGTTTTACCAGATAAAAAGACGGGACCAATCCGGTCTTTTGAGTATAGCGTTCGGCAAGCCTTCCCATAAAATCCTCCACTTTGTCTTCATTGACTATAGCCAAAGCACAGCCGCCGAAACCTCCGCCAGTCATCCTGGCACCTATCACCCCGTCAATTTCCACTGCGGACTCAACAATTGTATCGAGTTCAATTCCTGTTGCCTCGTAATCATCCCTGATAGAAGCATGAGCCTCAACCAAAAGTTTACCTACTTCCTGCAAGTTATTGTCTTTCAAAGCATGATACGTCTGAAAGACTCTTTCGTTCTCAGTAACCACATGTCTCAGTCTTCTGAATAAAACATCATCGTTTATAAGAGTACGATACTCTCCTATCTCCTCAGACTTCAGGTCACACAGACAGTCAATTTCACGCACACCGCCTATAATTTTCTTCAGTTCGAGACATTGGTTGAATCTTTCATTGTATTTTGAATCGGTAAGCTTGCGGACTTTGTTGGTGTTCACAACCACAACCACATTGTCACCGAGATTGAAATCCGCGTATGAATAATCTAAAGTATTGCAGTTCAGCAAAATGGAATTGTTTTTCTTACCGAATCCAACGGCAAACTGGTCCATTATGCCACAATTAACGCCAACGAAGTTGTTTTCACAATCTTTTGCCATTTTCACAAGGTCCAGCAAATCCATACCGGAATGGAGCAAATCATTGAGGGCCACTGCGGTGACGAGTTCAACCGAAGCGGAAGAGGACAAACCGGCTCCCGATGGAAGATTCCCATAATAATAGAAATCACATGCAGGCAAACGGAATTCTTTTTCTGCAAACCGGGCAATAATCCCCAAAGGATAATTAACCCAAAGTCCTTTTTGCAAAGGAGTTAAATTATTCACATCAACTTTCACTTCATGGGGCTCATAATTATCCGTCGCGAACACATGGCAACTGCCGCCATTAGGTTTAATGGACAGATATGTGCCCAAGTTGATGGCAAACGGCAGCACATAACCTCCGCAATAATCGATATGCTCCCCGATAAGGTTCACGCGTCCCGGGGCAAAATAGTCAAAAACATCCGGTCGTTTCATATTCTTAATCTATTTGATATCAGTTAATTGTATTTCATATACAAGCGTATTGTTGGTTGAGATTTTTTTCAGGTCGCCGGTAACACCGTATGCAAGGTACGAAGGAACGATAAACCTCGCCTTATCCCCAACATGAAGCATAAGAATCCCCTCTTCCAGACCGGAGGTTTCATCGGAATGCGACAGCTGAAATATCTTCATCCCGTCATTTTCGGAAGAATATACAAGTTGCCCATTGAGAAATTTCACGGTATAATCAAGTACGACTATATCGTTTTTTTCGACCTGTCTGCCATTTCCATGTTTATAAATCATGTATCTGAGCCCTGTAGGTGATTCGAGCATATCCCAATGATACCGTTCGATGAAATCGTTAATCTGGATTTTTTCCTTCCTCATAGCCTCTTTGTGAGCATCATAGAGGATTTCGGAATCAATGGTGTGGTATTGTTCCGCGACATCGGTTTCAGCTTGTTCTCCGTTACGATTATGGCATGAGGGGAAAAGCAATAATGCGAAAATGATCAACGTGACGTTCAGAATACTTCCTGAATGTTTTTCAAATAAATATCTACACATTCTTCAAGGGACTTGTCGTAAACAGTAGCGCCGGAAGCGTTAGGATGGCCGCCACCGTTGAAATAATTGCTTGCAAACTCATTGATTCTAATCTTTCCTTTAGAACGTAACGAAATTCTGATTAAATTATTATTTCTTTGGACAAAAGAAGCAGCGACTTTCACTCCCTTAATATTAAGAGCATAATTTATGACATTTTCAAGATATCCGGGCTTATAATGATATTCCTCCAACTCACTGACACTCAATGTATAATATGAAACCATTTCATTATTCACTTTAACCAGTTTCAGCTTCTTGTCAAGGACATATCCAAGCAGTTGTGTCCGCGCGTATGGATAGTTGTTGAAAAGCAGTTCGTGAATTTTTTCGACTTCAGCGCCGAGGGTCAACAATTCAGCCACCACATAATATGTGGAAGGTTTGTCGCAACTATAGCTGAAAGAGCCTGTATCGCCAAGAATACCAGCATATAACGCATTTGCAATACACGAGTCAATTGAATCAACACTGATGAGCGACAGCAAGGTAAACAGTAGTTCTGAAGTTGAAGAAACCGACATGTCACGCACAACAAAATCGAAATCATCGCATATTTGAGGATGATGGTCTATATTGACTTTTACTGCATCCGACTTATCAAACAGGGGACCGTACATAGCGATGCGAGCGGAATCAGCCAAATCCATGCAGACAATAAGTTCGGCGTCGTTGAAAATCCTTTCGCCGCCTTTTTGGAAGTCGTCATCAATCAAATACTTGTCACGTTCTCCTTCAATCATCCATTGAAGATGGTCAGGCAGTTCATCCGGTATGATATAATGGATTTCAGCATCATGTTTTTTAGCGAAATGGTTGTCGTAGAATCTCTGCATAGCGACAAGTGAACCAACAGCATCAGGGTCAGGTGACTTATGCACACACACCACTATCGAACGCGCACATAAAATATAATTCTCAAATTTGTTTGCCAAATCCTGATTCATTTTTTGCTGAAATTTGGCGCAAAATTATCTGAAAAAATTAATTATAAAAAAATAATTTGAAATTTTTATCAAGCAATTCCAATATGCATTCTGTTACTTTTGTAAACAAAATCCATTCTTGTGTTGTTTACTCTTGTAACATAAATTAATTGCAAAAATGTAACGTCATATCAAATATATTTTTTACTTTTGTAACCAAAACAAAAACGTCAATCCACATAGCATCATGATTACAAGAATAAACAAGGTTATGGAGGCGAAAAAGCTCAGCCCGACTCAATTTGCAGCTGCCATAAACATACAGCGTTCAACGTTGTCACACATATTGTCGGGACGAAACAATCCGAGTCTTGACTTCATTATCAAAGTAGTGGAAACGTTCCCGGACATAAATCTCGACTGGCTTGCGAGAGGTGTCGGCGATATGTACAAAACAAGCAATGAAAAACCAGACACCACCCAATCCAAACCTAAAGCACCGGCAAAGGAAAAGGTAAAAGAAGAGTCCCCTGTAGTTATTGCTGTGGAGGAAAAACCGGTGACACCGCCCAAGGAAACAAAACAACATACATCTGCACCGGCAAACACAAACACCACACCCAAAAACGGAATAGACTCCATAATTGTCTTGTTCAGCGATGGGACTTATCAGATAATGAAATAACCTGTTTACAATTGTATTCACAAATGTAAACAACCACTTTAATATCTGTATGTCACAAAAGTTTTGTAGTAATTGTTCGAGAGCACGATCTGTATGATGACATACCCCTTGTAAGACGACAAAAGCGACAACTTCACATTTGTATCATCTATTATTTCTTCAGAAAAAGGCAGTTGTTGACCATCCACCGAAAAAACGCAAACAGAACAAATAGGTCTGGTACAGCTAATCGACACAGAACTGCTGAAAGGATTGGGATAAACACGGTAATTCACAAACTGGGCTTCAGGGTCAACTATACCGACAATACAATATGCCTGTTCGAAATCCGGAATGCCATACCCTATTTCATTATTGGGAGTCTCCGCATCGGATGATGTATTATAAACCACGTGTTTCAGATAAGAAGATGGAGAATTGGGAAATGCTTCAACCATACAGGCAAAAAAACCTGCGATTACAGGCGCAGCAAACGATGTCCCTGACATAGTGAGCAGATTGTCGTTGACAGGGTTAATCATGACAACATCAGCCGAAAGAGCGCAGATATCGGGCTTAATCCTGCCATCGGCTGTAGGTCCGACTGAACTTCCATACCAACGGTTTCCTTCCATCGTCACCCCACCGACAGTTATAACATCCTGAGCATCAGCAGGTGCAGAGACATACTTCCATTCAGAAGCGCCGTCGTTGCCGGCAGAACTGACAACCAAAATGCCCTTGGACGCAGCTATTTGGGCTCCGATGGAAATGGGACATGTCTTGCCGTCCATATCTGAATAGGAATGTGACTGCGAACTGTCATCCATTACCGAATAATTCAAAGAAGAGGAGATGATGTCAACCCCAACGCTGTCAGCATATTCCGCAGCCACAACCCAGGCATATTCCTCAAGAAGGCTCTCATGATTGACATCCTCGGTACGAAACAGCATAAACTGTGCATTGGGAGCAGAACCTGAGAAAGCGTTCGTCTTTCCAGCAATAATCGACAATACACTTGAGCCGTGACCGCTTCCTGTGTTATATATGCTCGCATTATCGAGGAAATTCTTTGCAGCCACTACTCTACTTTCTTTAAATAAATGCTGTAATCCGCTGATTTCGTTTGCTCTAAGAAATCCGTCATCCATAATGGCAATGACAACTCCCTTCCCGTAAAAACCATTCTCGTGAAGAGGCAGTCCGTTAACGATAGAAAGCTGGTCAATGTAAGAATTACCGGAAAGAGCCGGAGTAAATGACACATCCTCATCAGTGCTTATAGAAGATCCTGTAGCAGTTATTTCAATAATTCTCGAAACAAACTGACAATCAGTAAAATCAGGTAACGAATCGCATTGTATTACCACACAGTTCAGCCATTTGGAAACCAGCAGTATTTCAGCGCCATGATTTCGTACGGCATCTATATATGCCCTATTTACCGGCAAATCGAAAGTATCAAAGGATACATTGTTTTTCATGCGCCTATACATGGCGGCATTGGAGATACAATCTTCAAGCTGGACTTTAGAGATATTCGGTTTATCCTTGAAATACAGCACATAGCTGTTTTTCTGGGAAAAACTGCCGAATGACGACACTATAAAAAGACCTGCAAGCAAAAAACGTCTAATCTTCATACTTTCTGTACACTAAAGGGCATAAAAAAAGATGAACATAAAATATATTCATCTTTGGAGTCATTTTTTTGGGTGGGAGAAGGGACTCGAACCCTCGGCCCACGGATCCACAATCCGATACTCTAACCAACTGAGCTACACCCACCATGTTTTTGCGACTGCAAAAATATATATTTTTTTCAAGGTTAAACGCTTTTACCTAAAAAAAATTTTATCTCTCCCCTATTTTTTTCTTTCAAGTGTACGGAAAGAATAATCGGCGCAGTGTCGTTCATCAGCCGTAAAGTCCTCACGTTCAACCAAAACCCAATCGTCACTGCTTATCAGCGGGAAAAACACATCAGCCTCCGGAGAATCGTCAACTATGGTAAGATACAGGCGGTCGGCATACTGCAGAAACTGACGATAGATGGAAGCTCCGCCCATAATGAACACTTCACCGTCATTTTCAGTCAGCTTTAACGCATCTTTTATTGACGACACCATCTCACAGCCGGGAAAATTGTCATTTTTGTCATCAGAGATCACAACATTTCTTCTATTTGGCAATGAGCCCTTGGGAAGTGACAAATATGTATTACGCCCCATAATCACAGTATGTCCCGTGGTCAGTGTCTTAAAACGTTTCATGTCGTTAGGAAGCGACCAAAGCAGGTGATTATTGTATCCTAACTGGTTATTACGACCTATTGCAACTACTATGGAAATTGACATCTTTCAATTTTTCCGCAAAGATACAATAATTTTTGCTGAAAAAAACTACCTTTGCAAACGCAAAAAAAGAGATATGTTATTATTAGACAAATTAGAATCTTTATCAAACAAATACAATGAGTTACAGGCGCAGCTCAATGATCCGGAAGTAACTTCCGACATCAAGAAATTGATTAAGCTCAACAAAGACGTGAAGGAACTTGAGCCGGTTATGACTGCGTACAAAGAATATTCGAACGTAATCGCCAACATAGATTCAGCCAAAGAACTTCTTCTGACAGAAAAGGATGAGGAAATGAGGACTATGGCGAAGGAAGAGATAGCCGAGCTGACCGAGAAGAAGGCGAAAATGGAAGATGAATTTCAGATTCTGCTTCTTCCTAACGACCCTACCGACCATAAGAATGCCATTATTGAAATCAGGGCAGGAACAGGCGGTGACGAAGCCAGCATATTCGCTGGAGACTTGCATCGCATGTACATAAAATACTGTGAGACACGCGGTTGGCAGATAGAACCTGTAAGTGCGACATACGGAACTGTAGGCGGATACAAGGAAGTCATATTCAATGTCAAGGGAGAAGATGTGTATGGGCAACTGAAGTATGAAAGCGGTGTCCATCGCGTGCAGCGTGTGCCACAGACCGAAACCCAGGGCCGTGTCCATACCTCGGCAGCATCAGTGGTGGTCTTGCCGGAAGCTGACGAATTCGACCTCGAACTGAAAATGTCGGATATAAGAAAGGATACCTACTGCTCCTCAGGACCTGGCGGACAGTCAGTAAACACTACATATTCGGCAATCCGACTCACTCACATCCCTACCGGCATCATCGTCACATGCCAGGACCAGAAATCACAGATAAAAAACTTCGAAAAAGCTTTGGAGGTCCTTCGTACACGTCTTTACGAAATCGAATACAAGAAATACCTTGATGAAATATCAAGCAAAAGAAAGACCATGGTTTCAACCGGCGACCGTTCGGCAAAAATCAGGACCTACAATTATCCTCAAGGACGTGTCACCGACCACAGAATAAACTATTCCGCCTTCAATCTTCCAAGTATTATGGACGGCAATATACAAGAATTCATAGATGCTCTGCAGATTGCAGAAAATGCCGAAAGACTTAAAGCATCTCTCGAAGAAGACAATCAACAATAACTTAAAGTAACAGCCGTAAACAATGACAAGACAGCAACTTATACAGAATATCAATAACAAGAAATCATTTCTTTGTGTAGGTCTTGACAGCGACATGTCAAAACTGCCGCAGTGCGTTCTCAAATATGATGAACCCATATGGGAATTCAACAAGAGAATCATTGACAGCACATACAAATATGCCATCGCTTACAAACCAAACGTGGCATTTTATGAAAGTCTCGGCAGCAAAGGATGGCAAGCCCTCGAAAAAACGGTGAACTATATTCGTCAGGTTGACCCGAGTATTTTCATCATTGCTGATGCAAAACGGGGAGATATTGGAAACACCTCAAAACAATATGCAAAGGCGTTTTTCGAGACCATGGATTTCGATGCTGTCACGGTTGCCCCATATATGGGCAAAGACTCGGTCTCCCCTTTTCTCCAGTTTGAGGGAAAATGGGTTATTCTGCTTGCACTGACATCCAACGAGGGAGCATACGACTTTCAGTTTATCGAACATGACAACGAACATCTCTATGAGACAGTGATAAAAACATCCGAGAAATGGGGAGGAAACACCGACAATATGATGTATGTGGTCGGTGCGACCAAAGCTGAGATGCTTTCAGGCATCAGGCAGATAATACCCGACAGCTTCCTGCTGGTTCCCGGTGTCGGAGCACAGGGAGGCAGTCTCGCTGAAGTCTGCAAATACGGGCTTAACAAAGACTGCGGACTGATAGTCAATTCGTCAAGAGGCATCATTTTCGCATCGAAAGATGACAACTTTGATGAAGTCGCAGGAATAAAGGCAAGGGAACTCAGAGACGAGATGAAATCATACATCAACGCCTAACAAATCATTAACTATCAGCAAAATGCAAGACATAAACAAATTAGCACTTGAATATCATTCAAAAGGTCGTCCGGGCAAATTGGAGATAATACCGACAAAACCGAGTTCCACACAGATGGATCTCACACTCGCCTACACTCCAGGAGTGGCCGCACCTTGTCTCGAAATACAGAAACATCCGGAAGATGTCTATAAATACACTGCAAAAGGCAATCTCGTTGCAGTCATATCCAACGGAACGGCAGTTCTCGGGCTTGGCGACATAGGTGCTGCAGCCGGGAAGCCTGTGATGGAAGGGAAAAGCCTGCTGTTCAAGGTGTTTGCTGACGTTGATGCCATGGATATTGAGATTGACGAACAAGACCCGGACAAGATAGTGGAGATTGTAAAATCAATAGCCGGCACATTCGGTGGGATAAATCTCGAAGACATAAAAGCTCCCGAATGTTTTGAGATAGAAGACAAACTGAAAGCCGCGCTTGACATTCCGGTCATGCACGACGACCAGCACGGCACGGCTATTATCACTGGAGCCGCCCTTCTCAATGCCGCAGAGATAGCAGGCAAGAACATTTCCGACATAAAAGTTGTCATAAGCGGTGCCGGTGCCGCAGCCATTGCCTGTGCAAAAATGTACATCAATCTGGGAATCAGACGTGAGAACATCGTCATGCTCGACAGCAAGGGTGTCATCACCAAAAAGAGAACCGACATCAACAAATACAAGGCGCTTTTCGCCACCGACAGAGAGATAACCACTTTGGATGAAGCCATTGACGGTGCAGATATGTTTTTAGGGCTTTCAAAGGCTGGTGCGCTGAAGCCGGAACTGCTGAAAAAAATGGGTGACACGCCTATCATATTTGCATTGGCAAATCCTGTTCCGGAGATACTTCCTGAGGAAGCCTTCAAGGTGAGACAGGACATAATCATGGCCACAGGTCGTTCCGACTACCCTAACCAAGTCAACAACATATTGGGGTTCCCGTTCATCTTCCGCGGAGCTCTTGATGTAAGGGCGAGGGCCATCAACGAAGAGATGAAAGTCGCCGCCACCAAAGCGCTGGCGCTCTTGGCAAAGCAGCCGGTACCTGAAGAGGTGCTTAAGGCATACAACAAGACCGAATTACATTTCGGCAGGGATTATATCATTCCTACCCCATTCGACCCGAGGCTCAAGGAATATGTGGCGTCTGCCGTATCGAAAGCCGCAGTGGATTCAGGCGTGAGTCGCATGATGTAGCTCATGACTGTGCTACTCTCTCGCTATTACATATCCTCCATGCCCAGTCCTTTGTACCCTATCTCGTAATCCTTGAACTCGTCCGATGTTCGGAGCATCACCTCCGCCTTCTGCTTCAGCAGGCCGATGCTAATCTTATCCTTCTGACGCTTGATTTCATAGAACACAGCCTTGTCCTCCAACTCGTCCTCGCATATCATATCAATCTCATTCTCCCCCTTGCGGTCCCACCAGCGTCCAATCCTTGTGAATTGGCCACTCTCCATCGCCACACGGTGGAAATACCGCTCCAGCATCAATCCACTGAACGTGTTGTAGTCGCGTTCAACAATCTCCCGAAGTTTGGCATAGTTCTCAATCTCAATGATATAGCTGTATTTAAAAATGAATCTGAACCAAAAACTGTAAAACACATCCCCCAGCTCATACCGCACGTTCTTCGTGGTGCTCTTCTCCAGCAGGGGCTGCCGCTTGGCAATCAGTTCATATTCGTTCTCCAGATTGGTCATGTAACCACCCACCTCCTTGCCTATCACTTCCTCAATCTCGCTGCGGGTGTTCTTCCCTCTGGCAATGCACGACAGGATGGAGAAATATATCCCGTAATCCTTGCCGAACTCCTCAATCAGGTTGTTCTTGCCCTCGTTCAGAAAAGTCGAGTTGGGGCTGATGATATGCCTGATTATCGCATCCTTGTCCAGCGCCCCTGCATCCACCAGTTGGTTCACGTACTTAGCCACCCCACCCGTAAAGGTGAACATCGCCAGCAGGTCCTCACTGCTATAGCCGGGCTTGGCATCTGCCATAATCTGCTTCAATACCGAAGGTCGGAAAGGTTTCAGCCTCAGCTCTGCCGTATTTCGTCCGTACAGAGGTTCCTTCTTGTCCTTAAAAATCTTCTGCATCAGCGAGTAAATGCTACCGCACACAATCAGGTTGATATGCGAACTCTTCTCAAACTCGTCCCATACATCCTGAATATCGCTGAAAACCGACTTGTTCACCCTGAAGAAATCCTGGAATTCGTCTATCACCAGCGTGAAGCTCTTTGATACCGACAGCTGCATCAGGTAGCGGAAGATGTCCTTGAAATGCCTGCTGCTGCCCAGCGTGGGGATGCCCAACTTCTCGCTAATCTCCTCCAGATAAGCCTCACACAGGTCGCTCTCCGCCTTCCTTGCCACGAAGAAATAGACGAAAGGCTTGTCCTTGTACGCCTCGCGTATCAACGTAGTCTTGCCAACACGCCTCCGTCCGGTCAGCACCGTAAAGCGGGCCACCTTCTCTGCCTGCTCCCGAGTATCCTTCAGGAGGGCAATTTCTTCTTTTCTGTCGTAGAATCTCATATCTTATCTTTTTATGTCAGAAATCATTACTTCCGAAACAGCCATTTCCGAAATGACCATTTCGGATGCAAAAGTACACTATTTTTCCTAATACCAAAGAAAGAATGATGTATTATTTTTTTACATCAGAGTTCTTCATTGTACACTTGCCGTGTCCTTGGTTTCATTTCCACTTTCGGTATTGTCCCCAAAAGTGTCATATTTTTTCAGGGTAAGACAGGTTTTACAGTCTACTTTTTGCAAGCAGTACAAACCCGTACAATGTGAAGCCGATTATTACCTTGGATTTTTTCGATTTGAAACAAATTATTTCCTTGGATTTTTTTATTTTCCACCAAATTATTTGTTTGGATTATTTCATTTTCTATATCTTTGCAGGCCAAAAACAAAGGAGATATGTATTACAAAAGAATCATAGACCGATATCTAAGTGAGTGGGCAGCACGCCCTATCCATAAGCCCGTGTTGCTCCGTGGCGCACGTCAGGTCGGAAAGTCTACGGCAGTCAGGCATTTGGGTGAGCAGTTCAAATATTTCGTGGAAATCAACCTTGAAAAACAACCCGACTACAAAGCATTGTTTAAGCCCAATCTCGATGTGAAGCGCATAGTGCCAGAGATAGCTGCCATGTATGGCACGCCTATCATTGCTGGCCAGACGTTGCTCTTTATCGATGAGATTCAGGAATGCGCCGAAGCCATTATGGCCTTGCGCTACTTCAAGGAGGATATGCCTGAGCTGCACGTCGTCGCTGCTGGTTCGCTGCTAGAATTCATGTTGGAAGACATCCCCACCTACGGCGTCGGCAGGATTCATTCGATGTATATGTATCCAATGACCTTCGATGAGTTTCTCGAAGCCAACGACGAAATGCTTCTATTAGAAGCTAGAAATCAGGCATCGACGACATCGCCACTACCAATGCCACTGCACGATAAACTCACAAGTCTGATTCGTACCTTCATGCTGGTAGGCGGAATGCCTGAATCGGTTGCCAAATGGGTAGAGACCCACGATTATCTGCAATGTCAGGAAGTGCAGGACGACATCATCACCGGGTATGAAGCTGACTTTCCAAAATATAAAAAAAAGGTTGACCCGCAGATGTTGAGGCTGACCATGAGGAGTGCCGCCCGTCAAGCGACAAAGAAGTTCGTGTATTCACAGGTGCCTGGCGGATATAAAATCGCCGAGATAAAAAAAGCGCTTGAATTACTCATAAAGGCCTACATCATCATCCCAGTCACACACACCAATTCCAACGGCTTGCCATTGGGCGATGAGCGCGATGACAGCTACCGCAAGATGCTCTTACTTGACACGGGATTGATGCTGAGACTGCTGAACATGGCCATGGGCGACATCACAGGAATCACAACACAAATTCTCACCGCCACTGCTGCGGATCTAGTCAACAAGGGCCCAATGGCAGAAATGATTGCTGGCCTTGAAATCTTGCATTACCGTTCGCCACACTTGGCTTACGAGTTGTTCTATTGGACCCGTCAAGCCAAGAATGCCACGGCAGAGGTGGATTACATCCTGCCATACAACATGCAAATCTTACCGCTCGAAGTGAAGGCGGGCGTTCAAGGCGGCATGAAAAGCCTATGGGATTTCATGCGAGAGAAGGGACTGTATCAGGCCATTCGTTGCTCTCTTGAAAACTTCGGCGAGTTCGACTACATTGACGAAAAAGACGAAAAGAACAAAAACGCCATCCGCCACGTCAGCATCCTCCCACTCTATGCCATAAGCACCATCAAGTTGTAGCCCATCATCGAATTTATTCCGACCAAGCCGCCTTCGCTTCAACCGCATACTTACTCAAAGAAACATTATTATGTACCCAAAAATTGAAAGCAGGAGTTAAGACGAAAAAGTAGTAGTTTTGCAGGGAACAAAAACACGATGGACACGGTTCCTTCGACTGGCTCAGGAACCGTGTCCATCACTCTGTGAGAGGGTGACAGAAGGCTTGTGCGCATCAGAGTTTTTCATTGTACAATTGCCGTGCCCTTGGTTTCATTCCACATTCGGTATTGCTCCCAAAAGTGTCAACTTTTTTTCAGGGTAAGACACTTTACTTTGAACGAATGGCTTGAAGAACATTACCTAACGCTGATGCACGAATACACCAAACGCTCGCAGTTCGACAAACCTGCATATATCTCCAATCCCTTTGGGCATCCGGCTACTGACGGCTTTTGGCATCTACAGTTGAAGATAGAAACGGAGAAGGGCGTTTCGCTTTCAAGGGCTTGGTTGAATGGAAACGTCAGGTATGCCTGTTTCGACGACAATCTATGGGTATTGCTTCAAAGCAAGGAATAGCGCATGAAGTTACGTGAATACATCGTGGATCACAAACACACCTATGGCCGTTGGTTCCGACGGCTGTCTGAAGGGCTCTCGTCATTTACATCCTGGATGATGGTGGCTTAATATGGAAACAATTCTATCTCGTACTAATCTAACGATTCAGGGACATCTTCTTCCACTACCATTTCTTTTTCTGGACGAGTAAAATCTTTGAAGATGTCCAAGAATGAGTTCTTGTTGTAGAAATAGCCCTCATCCTCTTTTATCTTTTCAGCTAATACCGATAGGCCATAATTGATATACTCTTCCATCGTAATCATCAGCATACTCACGGTCTCATTTACCGTCCGTTGGCCTTTGTCGAGGGCAATCCAATCTATATCGGGAGTGCGGGCTACTAATGAAATAAACATGTATTCCCTAAGTTTGGGGTATGCTTTTCTTCCTTTCTTTGAGTCAACATTACCCCAATACTGTATGGGCTGTCCACAATCCTTTATGTCAGCATATTCTCCCAACGGCTTTTGTCTTTTTGAATACAAGCCGATGAAATAGGCCATGATAAGCACCTCGTAGGCAGCACCCAGTATTTTGCCCTTTGCATCTGAAACAGCATTAGTTCCGATGCCAAAATCCGCAAGCGGCTTAATCACCTCGGTTTCATAATGCTTTTCGTATGACGGCGTTTTTCTTCCCCACACATCAAAAATGTCTTCACGATATTTGTTGTTGCTAGTAATTGGCATAGTTTTGGATTTAGATGGGTTCAACATAAGTTTGGATGGTGGACAGGTCTTTTTCATCAAAAGGACAAACTTTTTCGATGCGGTATTTTTTTGCGTCAATCTCACCTAGGCGCTTAGCGTCCAAAGTGGAATTTCCTTCGGCGTCTTCAACCAGGAAACTCTTCGTGACAATGATGGTTTGTTTGTTGATTCCAGCAATCACACCGAAAAAGTCGCTTTCCTTTGCAGCAGTAAACGATGACGTAGGCGCATCGAAGATAAGAGGATAATCGTTTTCGTGCTTGACGGTGGTCAATTTGGCGACCGCGAACAACAACGACATGTACATAGTGGTCTTCAAGGCCGTATTGGCATTATATATGCGAGAACCGTCCGTATCTATCAAAATAATTTCAGCACTTGAATTCGGCTTTTCTATGATTTGCGCATAGCCCCTAAAATCGCCTTTGTTCAAGAGTGCAAGATAGTCATTGGTAACTTCCTCGAGTTGGTCCAAAAACTCTCTTTTGTTCTTCTTCTTTGCCAAAACAAACGAATCAAGTATTTTCCTGATGGCTTGGCTTGTTCTGCTATACATTGCAGCAGAAGAGTCTTCCGATATCTTTGAGAATTGTGTGCGATAGTCTTCCAAAGAATTGCCCATCAGGGGCTTTTTTTCATACAATGTAGTTTTTTGAAAGTAGAATATAGTTTCGTTGGCTATGCTTTCCCGCTTTATCTTCCCATTCTATAGTAAAATATCTATTCGTTTTTGGATAATAACATTCCACTTCTATTTCAAAACCATCACCAACATTAAGCATTTCTATCGGAAAAATGTGCTCATTCTTTATTAAAGTAAGTGAAACCATTTCATCTGTATCTTGCTCCACACTTACACTTACTTTCCTCACTTCACAACTCCCAACATTGGTATATTTTATTGTGGTCATATATCCATGATAAACTTCCCGTATCTCAAAAACCAAAGCGTTTCTCCAGGGCTTTCCTGTAGATTGCGTCCTCTTTGTTGGAACGACAAAGTTTATATCCTTCAGACTCATCCCATTATACTTTTTCTCCTCCACCATTTTATCACCATTATTACTCTTCTTATTATCCAACTTCTGTAAAAAGTAGAATAAGACTGCCACAACAATTGTGGCTATTATCCCTAGCCAACCTTCTAAACTCATAGTATGATTCTTAATATTATAATATTCTGATTTACATTATATTATATCTTTTAATCACTATTACCCATTTCACTCTCAACAAATGTTTGTTGATTTCATCGAAGTTATAACACCCTCTGCTAGATTTCGAAAAGTTATTGTTCTTTTGGACTATACTTTGTTTTCTCGAACAGGGGAAAGTTGAAGGAAACAACTACAATAGTTCTTGTATTTCTTCATATTCTAGTGTGTCTGGTGAAAGATGTTTTAATAATTGTAACTTATTAACCTCTTTTAATTTACCATTCTCGATGCTTATTGCATAACGATAGTTTTTGAATACTACATTTGCGGTATGCCTTGACAATCCTAAATTTTGTAATGCAATAATAATTCTATTTTGCGTACCATATTCCAACAAAGTTGCCCAATTCTCTCCAGTGTTCTCTTCTCCTATTATATACTTCAACATCATATAATAATGGTTGAAATATTTCTCAAACTGAAAGCGTAATATTCTTTCTATATCACTTATTATATTACTAATCAACGTGTTGATATGCTTTTTATTACTACTATCAAAAAGTTCATCATTCCCATATGACAATCGTATCATCTTCGATTTCGATGAATAATGATTAATTGATCCTGTAATGATTTGGTTTAAGCTTTCTCCATTAATCCATTGATTCATCAACAAAGCATAATACTTCATGCTATTCTTATTAGACAATTCTTTATTGGTCTTTTCCCAATCATATAAACAATAAAATCTTTCAAGTATAGCCAAACATGATTCGTAATCAACAACATTATGCAATTTGATATTTTTCCCGTTTTTATGTTCTACTTTTAGTTGCGAATAAACCTTGTTTTGAACGTCTATACCAATAGATTCATTTGAGTCCAATAAAGTATAAGGGGTCTTAATGCCTTTCTCCTTGATTTTATTCTGTGCTATTGATATAATTTCATCTTTATTATTGCTTATCAATTCCTGTATTATAGGACTTTGGTAACCCGTTTTAGGTTCCATAGTATCAATACTTATAATATTAGCAATATAGCGCAAGATATTCTTTTCTTCTTCCGTACCACTTTTTATCTCATTGTTTTTTATTTGATTTTCTATTTTCTTTAAATTATGGTTTATCCGATCAAACACCGTTGGAATAAGTTCTACTTCTTTGGTATTAAAAAACGAAACATTAGCCCAATCACAATCAGAATGCTTGATGCAAAAAACATTACCTTGCAATTCTTTTGTCATACGACCAGCTCTTCCTGCCAAATTCCAGAAATCTATAGGTTTCAAATTCTTTTTTGACTTCCTATTGTCAAGAATAAACAAATTTTGTGTGGGCATATTAACCCCCTCCAACAATGTAGAAGTGCAAAACATATATTTAATATCCCCTCTCTTATACAAATCTTCTATTAAATTCCGAATTAATTGAGGCATATTACCAAAATGATATGCAACTCCTTTCTTTATTATTTCGGTCAAATAATAATCTTGGTGGATGTAATCTTTTATTATTCTAGAAGCCTTTCTTAAAGCCTTGTTGTTTTTCAATTCTTCGTTATTAACTAAGTCAATTGAATCCGCGAAGTTGGTAGCATATTCAATTGTTTTAGCAACCGTATTGCAGTATATCAGATTACTATTTCTCCCATACGTGAGAAGAAAGTCATTCACTGTGTTTACACACTGTGGAATTTGTGTTGTTACATTATTGAACTTATTCTCATAATAATAAGACAGTTCCCTAGTTTCCAAATCTGCAAAAAACAAGTTTTGAGCGACAGTGGTCTCTGCGGTTTTAAAAACATTTTGTTCTGGTTTTCGAAAAAGCTTTAAAAACACTTCGGGATTTGAAATACTAGGAGAAGAAAAATATAGTTTAGTGGTAGGATACTTCTTTAATGTTTTTTCAATTGAAACATAAGTGGTAACGCTTCGAGTATCATCCTGAGCGATTTTATGTGCTTCATCCACAAATAAAAAACCAATCGATGGGTTTTCATTTTGAGACAAATAACTAATTAAACGCTCGGGAGTGAGCACTAAAACCAAACTAACATTTCTTTCAAGAATAAGTTCCGACACATTGGAATTTGTGACAATTTTATAATTTGCTCTGTCTAATTGCTTCCCTAACTCTTGCTTTATTTCGATTGCAAATTGATTAATCAAAGCTCTTGTTGGGACCATTATTACCAAGTTTTCTGGTGGCTTATTATTAATTATTCTACGTAAAAATGCCTTAATAATAAAAGACTTTCCCATTGATGTCGGTCCTGAAAAGCTAAATTCACGCGCCCCGCTCAATCCTGAGAATAAATGATATTGAGTATCTGTAAAATAAACCCCATCCGCATCAGGAACTTCTTGTATGATCTTTTTTGCTTCAACTTGCATCATTCGGTCAAATGGTAGTTCCGATTCATTTCCATCATTATTAATCAAATAATATGCTGCCGGAAAATTACCAAGATTATAATACACGGACTTAGAAACTGTACGATAATAAGGTTCTTCTTTGTATGTAGAATTAAGATAAGTTATTATTCTGTAGGCATATCCTCTCGATTGAGAACCCGAAGAATTTGACAAAAGTTCCGCAAACCTTAACAAATCCTTGTATTCTTTTTCCGTATAAGTAATACCATTATCACTTCCAAGCATTTCATTGTAAGAATACTCCATACACTTAATATATAGCTTGTGGAAATATGGATTATTCATTATTTCTTTTGCTATTTCATCAGCAAGAACCATATCGTGTTACTTTAATTGTGATATTATATCTTTCCTAACTCTCTCCAACTCTGAAAATGGTATTATATAAAAATAAAAATCATACCCTAAAAAGTTTGACTCATTAAGGAATTTATTGATAGTCGGGATTTGGTTATTCACAGCAGTTTTTACTCTATCATTTATATGCTCTCTGAATTGAGAATGATTCATTTTGCGTTCGTCATCTGAAATCTCTATATCAAAACCAAGAAAAACCCCAAAGGAATTGTCTATGTTTAAATTATCGTCATTTTCCGTTGGTATCAACAGTTTTTTCAATATTTCAGCCGATTCTTCAGTTACAACTTCTTTTAAGATATTACTATTTACAAGACTTATCTCATATCGCATTTTTCGCAAATCATTATCCATCATAGTTTTTATAGAATCAAATGCGTCTTTTATCCCCTTGTGTAAATCTGAATTTAACTTGGATTCGCCAAAAACTATCTGATATGACGATTTGTCAATTTGTAACAAATGAACACCATCAGCCCCCTTTACATAATCATTTGATGCTGTTTTTAATTCGAGTTTGGTTAGTAATTTTGGCGCATGAAGGTGTGACTCCAAAAGGCAATACAATAAAAGCTCACCTAATTCACCTTCATTACTTTTGGCATTTCTAAGCTTTTCCCTTGCTTTTGAAGCCAAGTTACCCAACTTCTTCTGATCAACTAATTCATTATATGTATGGCGAGAAAGTGCATATGTCAGCAATGCATTCTCCAATTCTTCAGTTAAATCGCCTAAATTGAAACTATTATTAGAAATCTTAAGAACAAACAAATTTAATTTGTTATCATTATCTAATGGCTCGTTTTCCACAATCTTTGTGAAAAGATTGAGAAAATCATCATTTATATCTTGACGTAACAACATAATAGTCTCATCAAATTTAGTTTAATACTTTTGTTTAATCGGAATCACTCCTCTCACCCCACCTTTGGGATTCTCAACGTCTCCTTTATATCTTGGAATCAAGTGTATATGAACATGAAACACGCTCTGCCCTGCGGCTTCGTTCACATTGATTCCGATATTGAAACCATCGGGATGGAAACGGCTTTCCAATATCTTTTTGCAATGGTTTACCATTAACCATAACGCACGTTGTTCGTGTGTTGTAAGGTCGAAATAACTGGCCACGTGGCGTTTGGGGATAATTAGAGTGTGTCCTTCGCTCACAGGATAGCCGTCTAAAAACGCGACGGCAGTTGCCGTTTCGCACAACAACTCTACTTTTGAATTCAAATTGCAGAATGGACAATTTTTTACAATTTTATAGTTCCTTTTGAAATCGGACTGGTTGTAATGTTTGTACTCATAAATCTCGCAATTTTCGTTTGAAAACACGCTTTTGTATGGTAACAAAACATTGCATTGATATGTAGGCATTTTATGCACAAAATGCGTGCGAAATCCTTCATATTTCAAATTACGGCGGACTGTGAAATATGCCGTACCCGTAGGTTTTAGCAATTCCGAAACCGACATGAGCACTTCGGCTTGTTCCTCGGGCTCCAAAACATTTAGGACATAGTTGCAAATAATCGTGTCAAAGCGTTTTTTGGGATATTCAGGGCGATAATAATTGTCGTAACCGACAATATTGAAACCTTCTTTTTTTAGCTGGTCAGTGTCAAAGCCAAAGCCGCATCCAAAATCCAAAATCTCACCTTGCAGAAGATTGTTTTGTTTGAACCATCGGGTTGGGAACGAAACAGATGTGCGCTCCTTTGCTGTCAAGTGCGGATTGTTTTTTACTCTTTTCATCGTATCCAATATTTAAACCCCATATTTTCAGCTATCTGCGCCATTGGTGAAAAAGTCTTTTGAAAAACATTGCAAAAATCATTATCAGACAGTCGAATCAATTCTGGAACGGAATCATACACAGTAAGATAATCTTCGAAAAGATTGTTATTAGGTTTCATTGGATAAAGCGTTTTTAATGCCTCGTGATGCAATTTTGCGTATGGTTTCAAATAAATATCCAAAGGCGGCAGGTTGTTGCTTTTCGATGAATTGATACTTGAGTCAGCTGGTAACAGATTCCATAATAAGTTGTGTGATACGAAACTCCATGGAATAAAATGGTCCAAATCGTAACCTCTGACAACCAACACATTGTTTGTATATATGCAACGGATTGAACCAACTGTTTCGATATATGAATCCCAAAACTTACGTTGTTTGGTAAGCGAATCTCGCTGAATCGGCTTGATGAGTTTTGACGGCACATCTGGAACATTTGGATTGCGTTTCTGAAGGAAAATGGCCAGATTCCAAAACGAAAAATCACGTAAAATGCCGTAATGTTCCATCAAATAATCATTCCATATTGGATTAAGTTCAATCGTTTCACCATTGAGCGCGTACAAACAATTGTTTTCATATCGCTGTGAACTAGCTATTACCTCTCTATCTGTTGTATACGTTATCCATGGTGACAAAAAACGATACGGAACATTAAGCGTGAAAACTCGCAACAAACTTCTTACCCGACCATTTTCAATGCTATCAAGTAAAGACCTTTTTATTCTTTCTTTGTCAGCGTCTATCGTAATGTTCAACTCTTGTTGTAGTGCCAATGACTGGTCGTAAAGTGAATCGGATTTGCCAAATGAAAGTTTGAAATAGTGAATCGGGTACCATGACTCCGCCACCATTCCAGCTATGATTTCCCAAAAAGAGATTTTGGTCTTCCGTTCTTTCACAACAATATCAAGCAACGACACAAACCAATAGAATTTGTAAGTAGCTGTTGTGTTATTGAAAACCCCAGCAAAACGAGTAATAGGGAGTTTGTTATTTTGTGGCAATATCATAATCTGTCATTGTTTTTTTATTTCCCAATGTCCAGTCTTGTTGCTGCCTATACGGACAATGGCTCCTTCCTTTTTCAGTTCGTTGAGCCGACGCTTGATAGTGGCTTCAGAAACACCTATCAATGCGGCATATCCAGCGTAATTCAACGAACCATCCCGTAAAACAGCCTGATACAATTGTTGTTTTATCGGGTCAGAGAATGTGTTTATCGGGTCAGGGGTAATGCTTATCGGGTCATTTTGTTGTGATTGTTTAAATTCCCCAATCTCTTTGCTGAGGTTCCGAATGTGCTCTTCCATCATGAATTCACGGAATGGTTCAAGCGATTCTTGTTTCCGAGCTTCAACAAGTGCCTGAATGTATTCCGCCTTGTCTTCCTTGACAATCTTCACCGGCACCAGTCCGAACTCGTATTGCAGATGGTTCATCACAAGACGCGACATGCGTCCGTTGCCATCTGCCCAAGGATGGATAGTCACCAACTGGCAGTGGGCATCGAAACACAACAGATACTTATCTATCATATCATCGGTATCCATCAACTGATGACGACGCTCATTCGTCAACTGGCAGAACTCTGCCAACTTCCCTGGCACTTTCTGGAAGTTCATGTAAGACCGGCCACCTGTTCCAGCCGTTACACCTAACAAACGGAGGTCGCCTTTCGAAGCGTCAAACGAGCCGTGTGGTGTGTTATATTGCGAGCCTGTATTCTTCATCACCAATGCCGACAGCGTTTTGAGCATATCTACATGGTATTCATTGAGCACTTCAAGGAACCTATTAAGTTGCTCTTGTTTCATTACTCCATCATTTTTTTGTTTAACACAGTCCGTACCCTTTCTTCAGCCATAAGGTCTTGCAAGTAAAAGATTCATGCCCAGAAAAAACATATTTTGAATAACTCATTGCATTGTTAGCATTTAGAATCTGCAAATATAATAACTTTTCGATTTCATACTATTGGCCTTGCTCAAAAAGTTCCCCATAATCCTTTCAAACACACCAAAGAAATCAAGCTTATTCCCATTCAAACGCTCACCATCCCTCATTTTTTACTATCTTTGCGCCAAAATACCATCCACCATGAAACTCGCAGAAGCATTAAGCATCAGGAAAGACCTGCAAAAGCGCATCCAACAGCTGGGTCAGCGCATACAGAACAACGTGAAAGTGCAGGAGGGCGATTCGCCTTCGGAAGAACCCATGGAGCTGATGAAGGAACTCGACGCCTGCCTGACACAACTGGAAGACCTCATCTGGCGCATCAACGCCACCAACATGAAGACCCAAAACGCCGAGGGAGTCACCCTCACGCAACTCATGGCACGCAAGGACGTGCTGACCATGCGCGTCAACAACCTGCGCAGCATCTTCGAGACCGCCTCGGCGGGACAGGACCGCTATTCACGCTCTGAAATCAAGACGGTGACCGTGGTTAACGTGAAAACCATCGGCAAGCAGGCAGACGAATGCTCTGCTGAGCTGCGCAAACTCGACATGGAGATACAATCGCTGAACTTCCAGACCGAGCTGGTCTGAACCTATATGCATCCGCATCCGTAGGGCGAACCGAACCCCCACTTCTGACCGTTGCCCGGAGCCGACAACACCCGTTCACTATGAACCGCACGGCGCAGGCTCAGCACGTTGTCATTCGAATGCACGGCTTAGGCCGCACGGCGCACTACCGACCGGTTGACTATGGATGCCGGATGCTTTTTTCTTCTAACTATAATGTACCCCAAAATTGAGAGCAGGAGTTAAGGCGAAAAAGTAGTTAGTTTTGCAGGGAACAATAACATGAGTGTCATCTATTTTCAGGGTAAGACTCACAAGAATAATTTCTATCTCATCGCACACGCCTTATACCAATAGAAGAACGCCTCCGCACTTGATTTTTTCAGCTTGTTCAGTTTGCTGTATTCCGTCTGTTCAATCTGCCATTCCTTGATTTGCAATGGGTTGGAATAACGCTCAAACTCCACGTCTCCTTTCTTGATTAACGCCGAAAGATATGCGGCTTTTGAGGCACAAACAATTGCTTTGTCAATCTGATACGACTCCGAGAAAATGAAACCGTTCACTCTTTTGATACCCGCCATCAGTTCGTCAAACTCGCCTTTGCCTTGCATGCCACGAGTGCTGACACACAGTGCGGTCTGGAAAATATCCTCTAAGACATCCATTTTTGTAAGGTTGTTGCCATCTCTATAGTGCAATTCATTATCCGCAATCTTCTCAAAAGTATTTGTAACGACTTTCAAGTCGTCGAACAAATCAAACAGGCAAGCCACGTCATAAAGCTGTTTGTTGATTTCCATACCCATACCGTTGCCTTTCTTTAAGTAAGGGATGCCTGTAGTATTTGGGGCAAAGGCAGTCAGTTTGTCACCCAGCAGGTCATTGGCACTGGGCAACATTACCATGGTCGATGGTTCTCCCATCGGCAGAAATCTCGATGTGAGCTCCACCTGCCTGACGTCAGCATACGGCACCTGCTCCGTGAGAATATCCAATAATACAAAATCCTCATCATTCGCTGTGCGGTGTATGGGCTTGTAATAAAACTTGTAATGTATCTTAGGCACCTTGGTCTCACTATGACGCTCTTGCCGCTCTACCCGAAGGAAACCTTGCTTCTGGACAACTGCCTCCAACATTTCCGTCAGATGAGAGGGAACATCCGGCATGATGATGTCAATGTCGATGGACATTCTCTTGCTTGATTTTGTCAGCAACATGAGTGAAGTGCCGCCTTTGAATACAAATGGCAATCCTGTCGAGGCCAGCCCTTCAAGCAAAACGAATGCCCTAATGGTTTTCTCAACCAAAGTCTTGTCCGTGTTGCGGTTTGCCTTGGATACGTTCTCTATCCAGTTAATGTCAATTGCAGTATAGTCAATCATGATTTAGCTTTTCTATAAATTCCTCAATTTCAGGTTTTTTGCCACGTCTTGCCGCATATCTCACCAGCTTTGTCATATTAATGGAGTATTGGCTGAAGACATTTTTGTAAATGTGTACCAACTCGTTACCTTGGTAGGCTTTGAAAAGACGCTTGTCACAGAAAAGATCCACCAAAATCATCTCAAGCGAAGGGACTGTCACCCCGTCAATAGTTTCGGTCGGAGCCTCCGAAACCATGTTTTTCACCACAACAGGTTTGGTGCCTTTCTGATACAAGTAATTGTCAATCACATCATCAGTTGGATTGTAGTATGTGTTTTTATTCTTCTCTAACAGGAAATGAAATACCGATTCGGCAGCATCTTTTTCAACGGAAACCACATAAAAACTTTGAGCAGTCAGATGCTGGGAGAAATTGTTAATCATAGCTGAATCCCATAGACAGAACTCAGCAAACGAGAACTGTTTGCTGATAGCCTTGGCCAGTTTTTGAATCCTTGCATCCACGGTAGGCCTATACGAATGTTTCTCCCCAATCATGAAAACCCCTTTCGATATGCGGGTTATCACGCCGTCTTTCACCAACTCATACACGCGCCAATTGATGGTGGAGTCCTTCAAGTCAGGTTCCGATTTGCGAAACCAAGCGGCAATGTCAGCAGTCTTAAATAACCCTATAGGCCTGAAATAGTTAATGATTTCTTCGTTTTGCGTCATTTTGTCCATGCTGTTTTATTCGACTGCAAAAATACAAATTTTTGGCAATATTCTAAAATATTGCCGATTATTTGAAGAAACCGCACCATCCCCGCCAAGAAGCCTGCACCCTAGAAGAAAGATTCCTGAGCCTGAGAGTCGCTAAGCCTGTCGAAGTGCCGTAGGGACACACCGCGTGTGTCCACTTTGCGGACGCCCCCACTATTTTTTGCTTAAGACCGCTTCATTTTGCAGCATCCTGCTGTAGTAGGCTGCTTTGCGTTCGAGAGACATGGGATATGCACGGGAAGTGCTCGGCATACGATAAAGTCGAACCGAACGTCCTTCAAACAGAAATTCAACACACTCCCCCATTTCAGGCATGCCAATGTGGAAATGTCCGGCAAACAACTGTGTGGCAAGCTGACCTGCAGTAACTACAGCACGACATTCAGTCAGCTGATGCAACATCGAGTCCAAATCCGTAGGTTCAACAACCTCCAAATCTTTGTCGGAAGCTGTGTTTTTGGTGCGCCTGACACGATATGCCGTATCATAGAAGGCCAACCCTTTCTCTTTCAGAAACGCTTTCAGCTCCTCAAGTTTGAAAGTCTTACCCGCGGCATCAACGAAATGCGACTTATCACAGAAGAAAATATAACCCATCATCCGCCACATATCATTCATGAAATTCGGATAATAGAATCTCATGCACCATCTCTTTGGTGCCGGCGGAAATGTACCGAGCATCAGGACACGCGCATTTGCAGGGAAAAACGGCTCAAACGGATGAGTTTCAATACTATCCGACATGTCGGATGAAGGAAGTTTTGCCGCCATGACTTGTATTTCAGCCCTAAAATGTTTTCGTTTCCCTGAATTCCACGCCATCCTTATACTTGCCTGAAATGGTCAGTGAATGATCTGGCTTGTCGCGGAGCATCAGCACTTTGGCCGACCGGTCATCACTTTCAAGGATAACTCCTCCGACAACCTTCCAGTATAACTCATCCACATCCTCGCTGACAGCGGAAAACATGGTATGGTCAAACCAGTCCTGTACAAACCAAACCGGACTTTCAACTATCTCAGGATAGAAAAAAGCAGTGATGGAATCCTCTATGAAATAGAAATATGGCGAAACCGTACCCAACACTTCTCCTTTGTGCAGACCATGCTTTGCATTATGCTTAGTGTAGAGTTTGTTGCGCAATCCGATTTTGTTGGCATACTGATGTATCACTTTTGAACCATACATCTTATTGACCACCAGTTCGTTAATCTTCAATTTGGGAACTTTCTCCACAAGCAGTTGAAACGGATAACCCTCATCGTAGGGAACTATATTGTCGGCGTCGCCATGAAATGAAATGATTGAAGTGACGCTGTTGTCGAGCATTGAAATATCATGAACGGCTCCCCACATATTGGCCACCGCCTTGATGTGATAAGACTCGGTATATTCAGGACTTACTGCGTTAATCGGACCCAAATCATCTTTAAAAAGTCCCGATTTTTTCGCCGACTTCGGGATGTTCTGACTGCGCATGAAAGTCATATTGAGAGCGGTTATGCCGCCTGCACTCATGCCGCCGACAAACAGCAGATTCTTGTCAATCCTGTATCTGTAGGCATTTGCGACGAGATAGCGCATGGCTGCATTTGCATCCTGCGTGGCTTTATACCCTATCCTGTCAATCTGATTCTTGCTCGGCAAATAACCCATCCTGTAGTTGATGGAAACCACCACGTAACCCATTGAGGCAAAATGATTTGCCATAAGAATGATTGGTTTCGACTGCTTGTCCTCGTTGAAGAAAGCCCCACCGTGGATAATCATAAACAGCGGACGCAACTTTGTGCCGTCGTCAACAGGCTGATATATGTCCATCGTCAGGTCTAGGTTTTTGGGATGTACATTATAATAGGCCAAATCATCAAGTTTGTTGGCAAAAACCTTAGTAAACGGTTCCTCCGTCTCCGGCAGACTTGTCCAATTGCCTTTGACCTTGCCATAGACAACATCGTTGTCAACTGTCACATCATAGATTTCGTCAGTATATTGCGGATTGAAAGACTTAAATTCCGGTTCCCCTATTATACTGAAAGTGAAGTCATTATTGCCATTGGCCGACTTGTATTTCCCATATATCACATCCTCTGAGACCTTATCCAATGAGCATATCATTTCTTTTTCGCCATCATTGGTTCTGAGAATAACTTTCTTGCCCTTGAGTTTTGAATTGAAAGTCACAGGATCGGCATAGATTGAAGTGTCAACCTTATAGAACACACCATCAATCTCTTTAGCAGATGCTTTGCTTATATTCTCAAATTTGACAACATACAGCGAATCATTTATTGTTCCCTTGTAATATTCGGAAGTATTGATGCGACTGATGTCAATATGAGCACATGAAAACAATGTCACCGTCATTAATGACAGCAATCCTATAATTAAGGATTTATTATTCTTCATATCTTACTTCACCCCTACTTGGATAATATCTTTTTCGTCCTGTGATATAACCTTCTTTGCAAAATCTCTCATGGATTCAACAGTTATGCTGTTGACAATCTTCTCATAGTCGGTCAGGAAATCCTCACCCTCACAGTAATATGCATCCATAAGACTGTTCCAATAGGAATTTTCCTGTTTCAGTTCCTCATGATGTTTCAACATATAGTCTTTTGTCTTTTGAAGATTGACCGGATCAGGACCTTCGGTAGAAATCCTTGTCAGTTCATCCTTTACGATGCCCATCAATTTGTCTTTGACATCGGAGTTGGTTTGGAAGACTATCTGAAAACCATAATGTTCAGAAGGATACTTGTCAGTTGTTCCATAAGTGGAGACGCCGTATGTTCCGCCCTCTTCCTCACGGACAGTTGCGGTATAAACGATATCCATAATATTTCCGAATGCTGTCATATAGATATCATTTTTCAAGTTGTACTGCATATCACCGGAATAAACGATATATATCGTGGTGGTAGGATTTTCCATATTCTTTTCGAAAGAGCAGTTCTTGGAGCCTTTGCTAAATGACATCACATTCTTACCGATTTTGCTGACATTCTTGCCTGTCGGCAGAGAGCCGAGGTACTGTTCCACAAGCGGTTTGAAAGTATCAGGGTCAATGTTGCCCGAGAAAGTGAAAGTGAAATCCATGGCATTTGAGAAATGCTGTTTGTACAGTTCCATTCCTTTCTCATAGTTGATGTCCTTCATTTGAGAAGCTTTGGTGCGGACAGCAAAAGGATGATTATTATATGTGATTGAGACGACCGAATCACTGAATGATGTAAGCGGCTGGTTCTCAACGCTTTCAAGCAAAGGTGTTGTACGGGTGATATATGACTGGAAAGCAGTCTGGTCGTATCTGTTATCGGTAAAGTAAAGATAAACCAGTTGCAACATGGTTTCAAGGTCCTTAGGAGTACTTGACCCGGAAATGCCTTCTCTATAATTTCTGATATATGGTGTGACAGTCACCTTTTTACCGGCGAGGACTTTAGGAAGTTCAGTTGCGCTGAAGTTTCCCACACCGCCAAGGGTAATAATCTGGTCAAGATTTCTGACAGTCACAGCATCTTTCAGGTCCATCGTTGAGGTGCCTCCGAATCTGAAAGCGTTCATCTGGATTTCATCCTTTTTGAATTCGGTAGGTTTGAAGACAACTTTCACGCCGTTGCTTAAAGTCCATTCTGTTGCGCCCAGCACATTATTCTTAGTTTCTTTCTTAACTGAGCCCGCTTTAAGTGTTTTTGCAAGCAGAGGTTCATCTGATACTGTTTCCTGATAAGGTTCAACCGCATCATTTTCAGCCTTTTCCATTATAGCGAGAAGGTCTTTCTCCGATGGCATAGGTTCAACGTCAGGTCCTGTGACACACAAAACCATATTATTAGGTGTCACCAATTGTTGTGCAACCTGGTTAATTGCCTCCAAAGGAATATATGGCACCAGCTGATTGTAGAGCATATATTCGTTTTCAATGCCGAGCATAGGTTCACTCTGAAGGAAATTCATCAGACAGTCACTCACGTAACTCTCATTCTTTTCATTGTCACGGTCGTTGTATTGGCTTTCAATCTGTTTCATAAAATCAGCCTTGACTCTTTCATATTCCGAAGCGGTAAATCCATATTGGACCATCCGGCTGTTTTCGTGAATCATGGCTGTAAGCGCATTATTGATACCTGATGCCGACATAGGGATCATAACATTCATCCAACTGTCTTTGGTAGGAGCAACGTAATAATTTGTATAATATGCATAAGCGTAGGTAAATGGTGGATTTGCAGACTGTATCAGTTCATTGAGTCGGTTGTTCATCATGTCGGAAATCATCTGAAAGATATACTGCACCATAAAATACTCAATTGAGTTCTTTTCCGACTGAGGCCATACGTCTTGTTTATAGAACAGCATCATCTGATAGTTTGTCGCTTCAGGATCGGTGGCAACAGCAATAATTGGGTCGGTGTTGTCAGCAACTTCGATGAAAGGACGAGGCGTAGGGTTGACCGGAGCCTTGATATCGGAGAACATTTCCTTTATGCGAGCCTCTATTTCATCCACATCTATGTCACCTACAACAATAATTCCCTGCAAATCAGGACGATACCATTTATGATAATAATCGCGAAGTGTTTGATATTCAAAATTTGCCACAACCTCAGGAAGTCCTCCCGGAAGACGGTTGCCATAATTGCAGTCTGGATACATAATCGGCAGAGTCTTTTGCATAAGGCGCTGGTCTGCCCCATCCCTTGAACGCAATTCTTCCAATATCACACCACGTTCCTTGTCAATTTCATCTTCTTCAAGCAAAATGAAGCTTGACCAGTCGTGAAGCACAAGCAAACATGAATCGAGAAGTCCCTTGTTGCCGGTAGGAACATCCTTTATCATATAGACTGTCTGGTCGATGCCGGTACCCGCGTTGATATTTGTGCCGAATTTTATGCCGTTTTTCTCAAGATAGTCGAGCATATTCTTGCCCGGGAAGTTCTTGGTTCCGTTGAAAGCCATGTGTTCAAGGAAATGTGCGAGACCGCGCTGCGGTTCTTCTTCCAGAACTGAGCCAACCTTTTGTGCAATGTAAAATTCCGCCCTGTGTTCCGGCTTATCATTGTGTCTGATATAATATGTCAAACCATTATCAAGTTTACCGACTCTTACTTTTTCATCTTGTGGGAGAGCCATCTGCTGAGTAAAGCCGTACATTGAAAAAGCTGATAATAAAGCTACCAATAAAATTTTCTTCTTCATATTTTTCTTATTTTTTTATTTATAATCAGATTATGAAATGTAAACTGCAAAAATAACTATTTTACTTCATTCCACGATAATCTTTAATTTTTTTGGTAATCTTTTATTATTTTTGCAAAACAATTTTATCAAAGCATGCAAAATTTCTCCACAATTGATTTATGTATCTTCATAGCATACATCTTGGAAATAGCCATAGTGGGCATTTTCATAGGAAGGAACAAGAAAAACCAAAACAGAGACACCACCTCCGATTATTTTCTTGCGAGCAACAAGTTGACATGGTGGGCAGTTGGAGCATCGCTCATAGCCGCCAACATCTCCGCTGAGCAGATTATCGGAATGTCGGGTTCGGGCTACAAGATAGGTCTCGGCATTGCATCCTACGAATGGATGGCGGCAATCACGCTTATCCTCGTGGCTAAATTCATCATGCCAATTTTCCTGAAAAAAGGCATATACACCATGCCTCAGTTTCTTGAGCAGCGTTACGACAAGCGTGTGCGTACCGTGATGGCCGTCTTCTGGCTGCTGGTCTATGTATTTGTCAACCTTACCTCTATACTTTACCTTGGTGCTCTTGCACTTGAAAACATCATGGGAATACCGATGATGTGGGGAATAGTCGGACTGGCTGTGTTCGCAGCCGCCTATTCCATACGCGGAGGTCTGAAAAGCGTTGCATGGACCGACATCCTGCAGGTCATTCTGCTTATCGGTGGCGGACTTGTGACCACCTACGTTGCATTGAATATGGTATCTGGCGGTAATGGTCCATTCCAGGGATTATCCACACTTTTCAATGAAGCGGGCGAAAAGTTCAACATGATTATCTCACGTAAGGAGAATCCGGAAATATGGAAAGACCTGTCGGGTATTGGCGTTCTCATCGGCGGTTTGTGGATAGCAAACATTTCATACTGGGGATTCAACCAATACATAATCCAACGCGGGCTTGCTGCCAAGAGCATCAACGAAGCACAGAAAGGCATGATTTTCGCGGCATTTCTTAAGCTTATAATTCCATTGATAGTCGTAATTCCTGGAATAGCAGCGTTTTACATGCATAGTCACGGTATAGGCAACCTTAATATAGTAAAACCTGATGATGCCTACCCTGCTCTCGTCTCTCTGCTTCCCATAGGTGTAAAAGGCATCGCATTTGCTGCGCTTACAGCAGCCATAGTGTCCTCGCTCGCATCCATGCTCAACAGCACATCCACAATATTCACTCTCGACATCTATAAGACACATTCCAAGAAAGAAGTGTCAGAAAAGCGACTCGTCAACATTGGCAGACTCACTTCTCTTGTTGCACTGATTATTGCAGTTTTAACCGCACGCCCATTCCTCGGCGGCCTTGACCAAGCCTTCCAGTTCATTCAGGAATTCACCGGTTTCGTTTCTCCTGGTGTGTGCGTAATCTTCCTCCTCGGCATTTTCTGGAAGAAGATGTCGGCAAATGCGGCTCTATGGAGTGCTATCCTGACTTTCGTTCTCTCGGCAACATTCAAGTTCCTTTTCCCGGGACTCCCATTCCTGTGGAGAATGGCCCTCGTATTTGTTGTCTTATGCCTCATCGCAATAATTATAAGTTATATTGACAACAGCAAAAATGATGACTCCAAAGCCATTAAGCTAAGTAAGGAAATTTTTCACACCTCCACTGACTTCAACGTATGGGCATTGGTTATCAGCGCATTCGTAGCTGTTCTTTACATCATATTCTGGTAAACAATGATCGACATCACCAACTGTAATATGTGTGCCCGTCACTGCGGCATTGACAGGACACAGAAAAAAGGATTCTGCCGCATTGATGACAACCTTTACATTTCAACAATATGCATTCATAAAGGCGAAGAGCCTGTGCTGACTGGCGAAAAAGGGGTATGCAATGTGTTTTTCGACCACTGCACACTCCAGTGCGAATATTGCCAGAACTACCAAATCAGCTGCAACCTGTATGACATGGGAAAAGACAGGATGTCGTTGGAGGAATGTTACATCCAAATCGCCAGAATACTCGACACTGGCTGCAACATGCTCGGGTTCGTCTCTCCCACCCCTTACGCTCACATCATCGAAAACCTGGCAGAAATGCTTGCCAAAAACAGCTATCATCCGATTATCATCTATAACACAAACGGTTATGACAGTGTTGAGACGATAAGAAGCATGAAAGACATCGTTGACGTGTATCTTCCTGATTACAAATATGGTAGCTACGAATTAGCAAAAGATTTGTCAAAAGCGGAAAATTATCCTGACGCAGCACTTGATGCAATAAAGGAAATGGTGCGCCAAAAAGGCACTGCCCTGAAACTGGATGAAAACGGTCTCGCCACCTCAGGCGTCATTGTACGTCATCTTGTATTGCCCGGACAGGTTGAAAACTCCAAGTCAGCATTGCTGAACCTTGCCACGGAAATATCAACAGACATACCGATTTCCCTGATGTCACAATATTACCCGACATATCATGCCGACAAGTATCCGGAGATGTCACGCAAGATAACATCCGAAGAATACGCGGAAGTCGCGCATTTCATGTTCTCACTCGGTTTCGACAACGGCTGGACACAGGAACCTGAAAGTTCGGAGTGCTACAAGCCGGATTTCACCGAGGAAAAGGTATTCAAATAATCAGTATATCTTATTATAGGTCTTCTTCATTGCCCTACGACCTTTCAAGACTACCTCGTTGATTTCTGCAACCGGGTCGTCAAACTTGTCAAGAAGTCCGCAGTCGTACATTTCCTTCAAAGGTTTTTTGTCGAGAATATTCGCGATGATAGAATCGGACAACGGAGCCCTCGACATTGCAGCATATTCCTCGTATGTCCATTTCAGAAAAGCGACATTAGGGCCAATACCCCTGTTATCAAGCAGATAACCTTTTTCAAGTTGAGTTGGAAGAGTAAATTCATCACCTCTCATCAAATCACGAGGATCAGGATATGACATTAATGTCCCGTCTTCATTGAGACTTATCGGAACATTCATGCTATAATCAGCTTTAGTCTTATAGACGATTGCATGAGGTCCAGGCTTCTCGCTGGGTTGACTTTCATTTTTCTGTTCCTTTGATGTGCAGCAACTTGCCATAAGCACCACCAAAACTAAAACAAATAATTTTTTCATAATGGATATAAATTAGATATTAAACAATCACTTAAAAAGATACACTAATCCGAGATTCAGTGTCGGACATTTATAAAACACATCATGCGTTTCAGTAAACGTGTTCACACCTCTTCTCACAGAATAATCGAATTTCATGTAAATCTCATTGTAGTTGACATCGAATGAAACTGCAAGATGTGTGTCTATCTTATATTTGACGCCCATTGAGACGTAATAGGAAAAGTCCCAGTCGGCATTGGAAGCCACAATTTCCGAATTCGATGAACCATTAATGGAGTAAATGCAGGAATATTCAGGAGAATGGAGATATTGCGGGCCGAATCCCACATCGAGTCCAACCTGAATGTCATCGCTGAGTGCGACACCGAAATAAACCCCTGGCATTATCCACACTGAGATATAATTGTCGTTGGTATTGAACTCAAAAGACGAATTATCGCCATACGCAGCAGTGTATGCCGAACTGAGCTTTGCCTTGGCAAGAGAGCACTGCGTAAACGAGGCTCGCACACCAATTCCCCAGAACTGGTTGAAATACCAGGCGCCATTGACTCCAGCTGACAATCCAGGACCGGCGAATCCTATCACCTTATATATTTCTGATCCGGTCAAAGGAAGTTTCAGGGCAGATTCGCTATATGGATTGTTATAGTTTTCATATATGGTCTTGCTTCCAAAACGACCTCCGGGAATGGAAACCCCTATGTTGGCAGATAAAAATGACTGTGCGCCATTGCGGAAATCAGCGGTAAGTCCTTGACCATAAGCCACTGAAAACATGAAAGTTATAGCCGCAGCCAAAATCATTCTTTTCATTTTGCCAACAAGATGTCTTTATTTCTGCAAAATTAAAAATTTTTGTAAAAACTGACAAAAGATATGTCACATGTTGAAGACTTTATGCTTCACACTGACCAAATCTTCCGATATTTCCCGACTTACAGTCACAATTGGAGCCTAAAATGGCAAGAGGAAAAATAAAGAAAAATTCGAAAAAATAATCGGGTCGGGATAGGGGAAATCAATAAAAAAGCATTAACTTTGCAAAAATCGGAAGAAATTCAACAATTCACAAAATATCAAACATTTAACAAAATGCAAAAAACATTATTTTTGGGAGATGAAGCATTAGCACAAGGAGCGCTTGATGCGGGTCTCTCCGGAGTATATGCCTATCCAGGCACTCCATCAACAGAAATAACAGAGTACATCCAAGGTTCCAAGCAGGCAGCCGAGGGCAATGTACATTCGAAATGGTGCACCAATGAAAAGACAGCAATGGAAGCTGCTATTGGCATGTCATATTCAGGCAAGCGTGCTTTGGTATGCATGAAACATGTAGGAATGAACGTGGCTGCCGATGCATTCATGAATGCCTCTATAGTGGGGGCAAACGGCGGTCTTGTCGTCGTATCAGCCGATGACCCTTCAATGCACTCGTCTCAGAACGAACAGGATTCGAGAGTATATGGTGACTTTGCACTGCTTCCTACCCTTGAGCCTTCAAACCAGCAGGAATGCTACGACATGGTGCGGTACGCATTTGACATTTCAGAGAAATTCAGAATTCCTGTATTGATGCGTCTGACCACTCGTCTTTCACACTCACGTTCAGGTGTTGAATGCAAGCCTGCAAGAAAGCAGAATGACATCCACATCCCTGAGAACCTGCGTCAGTTCGTCCTTCTTCCTGCAATTTCAAAGAAAAACTACAACAGTCTTCTCGCCAAGCAGGACGAATTCATAAAGCACGGTGAAAATGATGGCTGGAATTTCCTCACCGAAGGAAGCAACAAAAAATACGGAATCATCGCTTCAGGTATAGCCTACAACTATCTGATGGAGAACTATCCTGACAGACAAGTTCCATATCCTGTATTGAAGATTTCGCAATACCCTCTTCCTGTCAACATGATTAACAAGCTCGCCAAGGAATGCGAAGAGCTCATAGTTATGGAGGAAGGTTATCCATTCATAGAGAAACAGATTAAGGGTATTGTCAAGTCGAATCTGATAGTTCACGGACGTCTTGACGGCACACTGCCTCGCGCCGGCGAGCTCAATCCTAACCTTGTTGGTATCGCCCTCAAGATGGAGCAGAAGGAATATTATGCAATTCCTGAAGTTGTCAAACCTCGTCCTCCGAAGTTGTGTGACGGATGTCCTCACCAAAGCACATTTAAGGCTCTCAACGACGCACTTGAAGGATACACTTTGGGCAGAGTATTCGGCGATATTGGCTGTTACACTCTCGGTGCTCTTCCACCTTACCAGTCAATCAATTCCTGTGTTGACATGGGTGCTTCAATCACAATGGCCAAAGGCGCTGCCGATTCAGGCATATTCCCTGCAATATCAATCATTGGCGACTCCACATTCACACATTCAGGCATGACAGGTCTTCTTGACGCAGTCCTCGTTGACTCACCAATCACAGTCTTCATCCTTGACAACGAAACCACAGCAATGACAGGCGGTCAGGATTCCGCAGCATATCACCGCATTGAGAACATCTGCAAAGGCATAGGTGTTAATCCTGATCACATAAAAGTTCTCCTCCCTCTGCCTAAGGAACACGAGAAAAACGTCGCAATAATCAAGGAAGAGTTAAAATACAAGGGTGTATCCGTCATTATCCCGAGACGTGAATGCTTACAGACATTAAAAAGAAAGAAAAAATAATTTAACAAAGATATAAAGATGAAAACAGACATAATATTAGCAGGCGTCGGCGGACAAGGTATCCTGTCAATCGCCACAACAATAGGTTCAGCTGCTGTTGCACAAAACTTATATCTGAAACAAGCCGAAGTCCACGGCATGAGTCAGCGAGGCGGCGACGTTCAGTCACACCTCCGCCTGTCGGACAAGCCTATTGCTTCCGACCTTATCCCTAAAGGCAAAACCGACCTCATAATCTCAGTGGAACCGATGGAAGCCCTCCGCTATGCTGACATGCTCGACAAAGACGGCTGGCTGATAACCAACAAGGCAACTTTCGAGAACATTCCTAACTATCCTAATGCTGATGATATCTACAATGAAATCAAGAAGATCAAGAATCATATCATCATCGACGGTGATGCAATAGCAAAGGAACATGGCAACGCAAAGGCTGCCAACATCGCTATTCTCGGTGCCGCTGCCCAGTTCATTGATATGCCATTTGAAGCATTCGAAGATGCCCTCAAGGCTATTTTCGGCAGGAAAGGTGAAGATGTCGTAAACCTCAACATTGAAGTTTTACGTGCCGGTGCCAAGGCTGCAAAAGATTATCTGAAATAAACTGAAAGCAGCTTATCAATACAAAAAGCATTGTTCCGGAATCGGGACAATGCTTTTTTTTACCATTTATTTACCCCACGCATTCACCACCCATCATCGGCTCATCGGTGACAGAACACTAAAATCTGTCCATCAGACTGTAATCCCAAGATACACGGAGACAATCAACATCGTAATGCAGAAGACAACCGTTACAGCTAACAATACGAATACTACCCCTGGTGAAACACCGAACTTCAGATAGTCGAAGTCGTGAAAATCCTTAGGAACCCAATATTTTGTTATCGGGCTGGAAGAACCAATGAGATAGTCATGAAATGTCACCAGCTCGTCCCACGGCTCATAGTGAACCACTTCAAGAACATAATCGCCAAGGTACTGCGTTGAAACCATTTTATGGCGACGGATTGCAAAGAAAGTAATAAGAGCCGATAATGTCGGCACAAGGAAAGTTATGATACTCCAGAACAAATATTGGTCACCTCCACTGAAAAATATCCACAGTGCGAAGACCATGGCTATCAGCCCTGTGATTACAATGACCATAAATTAGCTGAATATCTTGACATCATCCTCCTTACGCGAATTAATCACATCTTCGGTCTTTGACGATGATATCACCACATATTCTATCGGCTGTTTATTTTTTATAAACCATTTACCGGGATACTGTTCTATCAGTGTCTTATGCTGACGAATCATGTCAAGCATTCTGGTCTGATTGGTGGCGAACTCAGCACGAAGTGCTTCAATAGACACCTGCATCATTTTATACAACTCATTATTATACAGAGGATTATCCTCATGGATAAATTTCCATGCCTCACCGCTTCTGTTCATGTAACGACCAGCGATTAGTTCGGGATAGATTGATTTGAAGTCGTTGTAATATTTATCGGCGACTTGTCCCTGTTGATTGAACACCTTCCACATTTTGTCGAAGATGTTGGTAATATTCTGGCGCTGAGCTTCCGCCTCATTTCGCAGTGCAATTTCGCGGTTGTTATACACGAAATACATTATAACAAGCACTGCCACAATTGCTAAAAAAATGATAACTGGCATAATTTATAACGATTTATTGGTTAATTTTTTTCAGTGCAAATATATAAAAAAATGATGACTTACAGTCCCCAAGCAGAGAGATTAACTTCATTCTCAATTGACTGTTTAACCGACTTGGGCAAAGTGGGGAAAAATTCGATGCCCGTAAGCTGCTCAATTTCCTTTAACGAACACACCGACTGGTTCATCGGCTTGTTGTTGTCGGAATTGTGACAGATAAAACAGATTACTTTTGGTGAACCGTTAAGACAAAGCACCACTTTGAACAAGTCATCGGGAACGAATATTTTCTTCTCGCCTATCGTTTTCCAAGGCTTTTTGCATGGTACCGGGCCGCTTACGATGTAAATGTCGCCATATTTTTTTGCCCAAAAACGGCATTTCATTTCAAGTTCATTCCAATGACCATCGTTGAGAGCTTTGTCCTGTGGAACGATATTGGTCATAAGAAAAGTTTCATACATTGCGGTGATGTCCCATTTGTTGTCACCGGCGGGACAAAGATGCCCTCTTGACATTCCGGTGTTTTTGTAATCATACCATTCGACACGCGGTTCGGGAACTTCCTTGTCGCCCCTGAAAGCATTTTTCGGTCTTTTTATTGAGCCATTGGCATGTTCGGCAGTAAGATGCCAAGCAACATAATTTGGACATTTTGTATCCTTGTTGTATGAGGAGACATAAGCCTTTCTGACCAAAATTTGTGATGGAGTCAATTCCGACTTGACACGTTGAAGCAACAGAGAATCAGTCAGTTGATATGGCTCATGAAGGTCCTCAAACGAATAGATTGACGAATTAATGTCGTTGTTCGGTCGCAGGCACGAGAATGAAGTCGTGGCGATAGACAACAATAATGCAACAGATACTAAGCAGAACCTTGTGAATTTCATAAAATACAAAATTTTGTATTAAGAAATTACAAAAATTATGCCTTAATCCTGCTTTTTCTGACATCGGAAAAGCAGATTTTTAAATATTTACGAACAAATAGAATTCCAATGATTAGCATTCACCCCTCGGTATTATTCCATTTTTTGAATTAACCACAAAATTCTGTATTGTATTGGCAATCAATAGATGCCCTTTCTCATTGGGGTGCATGCCATCACTACAAAGATAGTCACAATAATTTGACTTCAACATGAATGGTGTTGTAATATCGATGATCGGCACATGTTTCTGTTGCGCAAGTTTAAAAAGCTGAATATTGTATGACTCATGCCAGTAGGAAATGGCATAAACATTGCCATGCAGCCATTTGAGAATATTCTCCTTGGCCAAACCCGCAGAAACAGTATTAAAAAACCGCTGGGAATCTATGACCGGCAACGACAGCAGTACAGGCTTCGACTTGTATTCCCGCACCTTGTCTATAAGATTTGAATAAGTATTTGTAAAATCCTCAACGGTTGTATTTGGTTTGTGTTCCTCATCCGGCCTCTCGGCAATTTCGCTCCAGTTGAAGTCGCAGTCGTTGCCACCGCACTCGAATATCACATAGTCGGCGTTGCTTATCTCGTTTTCAAATCTGTTGACATTGTTCCAAACCTGGTTTATCCTGCTGCCGAATTTGGCATGATTGGAAACAGTAAGTTTTAAAGTTTTCTGACAGAGGTCAGCAAAACTTGAATCAGTTACCTTATATTTGGAGTTGCTTTTACTGTCAAAAACGACTCCCTTCATAATTGAATCACCAAAAGCACTTATTATTTTCATTTCTGTTTTAATTTTCAAATCGCTGCAAAAGTCGCAATTCGAAAATTAACGAAATCCCTAAATAAAAAAAAGTGATACAGGATGCACGAAAAGGACGTCCGGATTTTTAAAAAGACGTCCGAAAACAAAAGTCGGACTATCAAATCATTTAACAATCAACAACTTACCTTTTTTGTTCAAAAAACCGGATTTTATCTCATAAAAATAAATTCCGTTATCAAAATCCGTCAAATTTATCTCATTCGTACCTGCCGTCAAAGAGTATTCCAATAGCAGACTACCCGTTACGGAGAACAATCTGATAACAGCACAAGAGACATTATGAGGGAGTCGGACACTCACAATATCTTTCGACAAAGGATTCGGATAAATTTCTGCCTGCAAATCATTAAATGAGGCTATCCCCACATCGTTTCGGCTGACACCATTAAAATATTGGATACCTCCAGAGAAATTTCCGACAAGCATATCAGGATATTTTTTCAGGTAACCAACTGCCGGCGCCACCCTGAAGCCTTGATTTCCAAATTCCACACCACTCACAACCTCAAAAGGCTCGTCAACATCATAAATAATATATAGGTATATGCTACCCGACTCCGACCCGACGGATAAAAACGTGGTGTCATGGTAACTGAATGCCGAAGGAACGCTGTATCCCGTCCATGACATATCTGCATCACGGACGTCAACAGCACCGAATTCAGTAGTTTTCAGCTCAAAGCTAATAGCCGAATCGCCTGCTCTACCCTCGAAAAACCATAGCGTTCCCCTACTGTTTCCCACCACCAAGTCCTTCGTTCCGTCACCATTGAAATCATAAAAAGACGGAGTAAGATATTTTTCGGAATATGAGCTTAAACCAAGCCAATCACTGTCCATCATGACAAAATGGCCGCCATTATTTTCAAAACGAATAATAACTCCATCGGCAGTTCCTACAAACAAATCGTAGTCATCATCGCCGTCATAATCGAGGAAGGCAGGATAAATACCCTTGACATGCAATGATGAAAGATCCGCAAAATCAACAGTAACAAGACAAAATTGGGGATTATCCGCAGTTCCACAATTTCGGTAATAGGCAATCATTGATGTATAGTCACATTTCAGAGCTCCATACCGGTGGTAGCAACTGTCACAATACCCATCATTGCCTACAAACAAATCCAAAAGATTGTCATTATCGTAATCTATCAGCACAGGGAAAGCTCCGTTGCCTACATCAATCATATCCTCCTGAATAAATGATTTTGTAATCAACTGATAATCAACAACTCCATCATTATCCACAATCTTATACAGCCAAACCGAGTTAAGTCCGTCACACTTATTAATATCAGGATCGAAAGTTGAAACGACCAGTTCCTCATAACCGTCATAATCCAAATCGGACTTGAATAAAACAGGAAAAGAGTTTAAAGTGATAGGATAAGAGTTCGGGAAAACAAAGGAATAATCTATAATATGAGCATCGGAATTATCTTTGTTGAAGAGGAGGCACGGTGTTGAATAGTCCACATCACCGAGAATAAGATCATATATCCCATTGTTGTCAGCATCAAGAAAAAGAAACGTTGAGCCAGTATGTTTTTCATCCAAGTAATAATCGATAACTTTATCGCCGAGGCATGTATTCAGGATGATTTCATTAGACTCCTCGCTTTCGGCAAAACTACCCCAACAGTCTGATTCCTTATAAAATATAAGGGAATCGGCAGAGTTGTATTTTTCCATTCCGTAATTGTGATGAAATTCCACGTATGCGCCGAGGGCACCGAAGACGAATATGTCAAGGTCACCGTCGGAGTCGATGTCACAGAGGCCCGGATAATCCACCGCAGTGGCAAGGATATTGGCATATACATTATTATAATGCGAGCGCAGATACGGAAAAGTCACCTGTTCAAACCTAAGATTATGTTCGTCTGAAACATTTTTATAGACCTTAATTCCGCCGACAGTATAAGTGAAGATATCGAATTTTGAATCGTTGTTATAGTCGGCAGTGATAATCCAGTTTGATATAGAAGGCAGTAAATCAATATATTGCGGTGAATAGACAAATTGTATGGCGTCATTTTCGCTGAACACAAACGGCATTATTCTGTTTCCGATTCTGTCAAAAACAATCATATCATCAATTTTATCCAAATTGAGATCAATTCTGCATATTTGGGCTGAATTAATGCCGCCGGTCCAGGGCATTAAGAATCTGGCATTGTCGGAGTTGAATACCGGCACAGAATCGGAGTATTGGAATGACAAGGAAGTAATGTTCTGACATATTGCAAAGCTAACCGTTGTGCTCAAAAACACAGATAAAATATATGGTAGAAACTTCATCTGACAAATTTTTTTCAAAGTAAATCAATTTTTGTGAATAGAAATATATCGTATGAATAAAAACTAACAAAAAATTATTTTGTGTAATCGAATAAGTTGTAGTATATTTGCACGCTTAAAACTAACCACTGGTCAAAAACCGGAATGTTTTTTTAAAGCATTGAAACACAAAACATTAGATAGAATAATAGATTAATAAATAAGAAAAAAAAGATGCAAATTAAAGGTACAATCAGGTTATTTGCGATATTACTCGCATTAGTTTGCTTGTTTCAATTATCATTTTCAGTAGTTACGAGAATAGTTGAAAAGAAAGCAACAAATTATTCGAAGAGTGATTATGTCATGAATCAGGCAACGGATTTATTGAACAATAACAAGTTGCATGATGACAAGGTTATTGACTCGTTACAATCACGCAAATATGAGTACTTCCTTGATTCCATATCCAATGAAAACGTTTACAATTTGTTGGTAAAGAAGTACACATACGCAGAATGTAAGGAGAGAGAGCTTAATCTTGGTCTTGACTTGAAGGGTGGTATGAACGTCATGATGGAAGTGGCAGTTGTTGATGTCATCGAAGCGTTATCAGGAGATTCACAGGATCCCACATTCCGTCAGGCCATAGCAATGGCTACAGAGAAGCAGAAAAACAGTCAGTCTGATTTTCTGACATTGTTCTATGAATCATACAAGGAAATTGATCCTTCTGCACAGCTTGCAGGAATTTTTGCATACGAATTCAAAAACCAGGGAATAACCACCACATCATCCAATGATGAGGTCATGAAGGTTCTGAGAAAAGAAGTTGACGGTGCAATTGACCGTTCATACGAAATTCTCCGTCAGCGTATTGACCGTTTTGGTGTTGCCCAGCCTAACATTCAGAGAATCAGCGGTACAGGAAGAATCCTCATCGAACTTCCTGGTGTCAAGGATCCTGAACGTGTAAGAAAACTTTTACAGGGAACTGCAAGTCTCGAATTTTGGGAGACCTACAAATTCTCTGAGATATACACAACATTCCTTGAAGCCAATTCAAGACTGGCTGAAATCCATGCGCCAAGCACAACAGACAAAGCTGCTGTCAGCGATGCCGAAAACGAGGAAAGCACTGAAGACGAACTTTCCAACCTTATGGAAAACGATTCGACCGACGACGCTAATCTGGCAAAATGGGAAGAGAAGAATCCTTTATTCAGATATTTGATACCGGCATTTTACACAGGCAATGACGGAAGACAATATCCGTCAGAAGGTGCTTCAGTTGGTATGGCAAAAATAAGAGACACTGCCATGGTCAACAAGTATATGGCTGAAGTAAGCTCATCATTTCCAAGAAATGCACGTTTTGCATGGACCAGCAAGCCTGAGTCAGGAGCCCCTGATTATCTGTCACTTGTTGCCCTGAAGGTTACAAGCCGTGACGGCAAGGCTCCATTGAGCGGTGATGTCATCACAGATGCTCGTCAGGACTACACACAGGACGGCAGCGTTGAAGTCTCCATGACAATGAACGCAGAAGGTGCTCGTATTTGGAAGAACCTCACCGGTCAGAACATTGACAGACAAATAGCCATCACACTTGATAACTACGTATATTCTTATCCGAATGTTCGTCAGGAAATCGCCGGTGGCCGTTCATCAATATCCGGTGGCGGCATGACCGTTGAAGAGGCACAGGATATTGCCAACATTCTTAAAGCCGGTAAGTTACCTGCTCCTGCAAGAATCATTCAGGAAGAAGTTGTTGGTCCGTCTCTCGGTCAGCAGTCAATCAACAGCGGTTTGCTTTCATTCCTCATCGCATTCCTGCTCGTCTTCATCATAATGTTTGTTTATTACAACAATTCCGGTTTCGTAGCAGACCTCGCACTTCTCTGCAATATCTTCTTTATCGTAGGTATTCTCGCATCAATCGGTGCAGTACTTACCCTTCCTGGTATTGCCGGTATTGTACTTACGATAGGTATGGCCGTTGACTCCAACGTCATTATTTATGAACGTATCAGGGAAGAGCTGAGAAACGGCAAGGGCATCAAACTTGCAATTGACGAAGGTTACAAACGCGCTTATTCAGCTATCATAGACGGTAACATCACCACATTAATCACAGCAGTTGTCCTCTACATTTTCGGTTCAGGTCCTGTCAAAGGTTTTGCTACAACATTGATGATTGGTATCCTGTGTTCATTATTCACATCAATCTTCATAACAAGACTTATATACACTCGCATGGTTGACCGCAAGCGCACAATCAAGTTTGAACGTGCATTCAACGCAAAATGGTTCACCAACTGCAATTTCGATTTCGTTGGAAAAAGACGCATATACTACATCATTTCAGGATGCTTGATTCTTATAGGTATTATTTCATTACTTACAAAGGGTCTGTCAATGGGCGTCGATTTCGCCGGTGGTCGTTCATACGTTGTTCGTTTCGACCAGGATGTCAATACTTCCGCTATCGCCGAATCACTCAGCAATGCCTTCGGTTCAGCACCTGAAGTAAAGACTTTCGGTCCTAACAAACAGGTTAAGATAACCACAACATATAAGGTTGAAGAAGCAACAGCAGAAGTTGAAAATGAAATAACAAGAAAGTTATACGACAACTTGAGTTCTTACTACAAGGATCCTGTTTCATACGAAGACTTCTCATCTGAAACTTCAGACAAATACATCGGTATCCTCAACATAACAAAAGTTGGTCCTACAATTGCAACCGACATGAGAGTTAGAGCTTACTGGGCAGTAGGTTTGTCATTGATCTTTATCTTCATCTACATTGCACTGCGTTTCCGTCGTTGGCAGTTCGGTCTTGGTGGCGTTGCAGCTCTTGCTCACGATGCCTTCATCGCAATTTCATGCTATTCAATCTTCTACGGAATACTTCCGTTCTCACTCGATGTTGACCAGTCGTTCATAGCAGCAATCCTGACTATCATTGGTTACTCAATCAATGCATCAGTGGTCATCTTTGACCGTATTCGTGAATATCTTGGTCTCTATCCTAAGAAATCCTTGAAGGAAAACATCAATGGGGCTATCAACTCGACTTTGTCACGTTCCGTCATGTCATCTCTTACCACTTTGGTAGTTCTGCTCGTCATACTGTTCCTTGGCGGTGAAAGTATCGCCGGAATGGCATTCGCTTTGTTCATCGGTATCTTAGTTGGTACTTACTCATCAGTATGCATCAGTTCCAATATCGCATACGACTTGACTAGAGACAAAGAAGACGTTGCAAAGAAACTTGCCAAGAAAGTGGAAAAAGAAGCTGTTATGGCAAACAACAAGCAGGTCGAATAGAATAGTTTTTTTCATAATATCTTTTAAGTTGGTTTGGGTCACCGTCTAACAACGGTGACCCTTTTTTTATACAATAGTGCAAAGTATTTTCACGTTATTAAGAAAAAATAGATTATCTTTGTAAATTTAGTAAGTCACTATAGAATCTTTATGAAAAAGTCAATATTACTTCTGATTGCTGTACTCATCGCAAATATAAGTGCATTCGGGCAGAACCGTTACAGCGTCGCTGCCGACAATGCATTCAACAAAGAATATTATACCACGGCCATAACAAAATACAAGAAAGCAGCCAAGAGAACCAAGAAGGACCGTGCCGAGAAAGCGAGGATATATGCGCGCTTAGGTGACTGCTACTGTATGACCAACAATACTAAAAAAGCCGAAATACAGTACAAAAACGCCATCAAGCAGAAATATGCCCTAAGAGACTCGACGGTACTGCTCAAATATGGCAACGCCTTGAGATTCAATGGCAAATATGAAGAAGCGAAAGAACAATATAAGGCTTTTCTTGAAGTTTCACCAGGGCACCCTCTTGCTATCGCAGGCTTGGAATCATGCGAACTCGCTGCCCAATGGCTTGCACTGCCCAACAACGTTGAAATAACTTCCTTGAAATCAATTAACTCCAAACAGGACGACTTCGCACCCACATGGAGTGACCAGTCATATAATTCCATCATCTTCACCTCCGCCCGCGATGCGGCAAAAGGAAAAAACAAAGATGAATGGACGGGGCAGAAGTTCAGTGACTTATTTATGACCAAATGTGACAACAAAGGCAAATGGACCGAACCCGTTCCAATAGACGAAGACGGAATAGTGAACACTACCGGCAATGAAGGGGCGGCAACGACCAATTTCCGCGCCAACCGACTGTACTATACATTCTGCACCGATAAGGAGGAACTATTCTGCGGTTGTAAGGTTTATGTCGCAAAAAGAGACGGACAGAACTGGAACGACCCGAAAGAAGTGGTCCTTTCCAAAGACTCAACCGAAATCCTCGGACAGCCTGCACTCACAAGTGACGAACTGGCAATAGTTTTCGTATCGTCACGGGCAGGAGGTCAGGGTGGCAGGGACTTGTACTATGCAACCCGGAAATCAAGCGGGTCAGAATTCGGAACCGCTATCAATCTCGGCCCTTTAGTCAACACGAAAGGCAACGAAATGTTCCCTTCCTTCAAAAACGACACCACCCTATTCTTCGCATCAGACGGACATCCGGGACTTGGCGGACTTGACATATACTATGTCATCCTAAAAAACGGCATTCCACAATCCTTGCCAAACAACGTGGGAAGTCCGCTTAACACAAGCAATGACGATTTCGGAATACTGTTCGTTCCGGATGCCGACAGCGGTTATTTCTGCTCCAACAGAAAAGGCGGACGTGGCGGCGATGACATATACAAATTCGTGATACCACCTGTTGAATTCACCATCAGCGGTATTGTCACCGATGAAAAGACACTGCAAAAAATCGAAGGCGTAACAGTCGAACTCACCGGCACCGATGGAGTAACAATCCAAACAAGAACCAACAACCGCGGCGAATACAATTTCACAAAAAACCAAATAGCCAAGGAAACCACATACGATATAACAGTTTCAAAAGACGACTACTTCAACAGTTACGGCAAAGAAACAACATTGGGGCATGAACTGAGTCACAATTTCATTGTGAATTTTACTCTGACACCAATTCCTCAGGAGCCTATCGTGTTGCCTGACATCCTGTACGATTTCGCAAAATGGGATCTCAAGGAGCAATATCAGGATTCACTGCAGGGACTTATTCAAACACTTGATGAAAACCCAACATTCATAATTGAACTTGCTTCCCACACCGATATGATAGGCAGCATCGAAAGCAACGATGTACTGTCACAGAAACGTGCCGAATCAGTAGTGGCATACCTCATCGACCGTGGTATCAACTCGAAACGATTAATAGCCAAAGGCTATGGTGAAAGAGTTCCACGAAAACTGCAGCAAGACTATGTATATAAAGGCTACACCTTCAAGGCAGGAACCGTTCTTGACGAAGACTTCATCAACGGACTTGGAAACAAAGACCTCATCGACTTTGCAAACCAGCTGAACAGACGTACCGAATTCTCAATCATAAGCAAAGACTTCGTTCCTGAATCCTCGAAAATCGAATCCATTGACGAACTTACCCAGCAAGGATTTATCAATATTATAGTTGATCCTAACCAGAACTACGTGAATTACGTCATGGACAAATCCAACAGAATGGTATCTCGCTGTATTGTAGATGGTTACACTGTCGATTTTGAATATAGTCCAAACGCTTCCAAAGCAAGCATTTCACAGAAAAAAGCCATCGAATGGCTGAAAAAAGGTATTATCAACATCGATGACTTTGAAGGCGACGTAACGAAGATTATCACCGATGGCAACATCGCGGAACAGGCTGTAATCAATATGAAGACTATACGATTCGGAAACAAACAAATTGAGAACGTGTCAGTTACAGTAAACAGCAGACAGCCGTACGATTTTCTTTTCAACGACAATGTCCTCAATAAGGTCGGCATGGTAATCCTTGACAAGGATAATTTCATGATAATTTTTGAATAAGATGGAATACAAATCAAGATATGAACAGCGCGGCGTATCATCATCCAAGGAAGATGTACACAATGCGATAAAGAACTCATCCAAAGGCATATTCCCCAACGCCTTCTGCAAAGTGATAGAAGACGTGATGGGAAAAGACAAAGATTACTGCAATGTTATGCATGCCGACGGTGCCGGTACCAAGTCCTCTCTCGCCTATCTGTATTGGAAAGAAACAGGCGACATGTCAGTCTGGAAAGGAATAGCACAGGATTCCATCGTGATGAATACCGATGACCTGATGTGCGTCGGCATTACCGACAACATTCTTATGTCATCAACGATAGGACGTAACAAGAACCTCATCCCAGGTGAGGTGATTTCAGCCATCATCAACGGAAACGAGGAATTCATCCAGGAAATGCACGACCTCGGTGTCAACATCATTTCGACAGGCGGTGAAACAGCTGATGTTGGCGATCTCGTACGAACCATCATTGTTGACACTACCGTTACCGCACGTGTAAAACGTTCTGAAATAATCACCAACGAAAAAATCCAGGACGGCGATGTAATCGTAGGACTTGCATCATTCGGACAGGCTTCTTACGAAAAAAGCTACAACGGCGGTATGGGCAGCAATGGACTTACTTCTGCACGCCACGATGTGTTCTGCAAAAAATACGCCGAAAAATATCCTGAGACCTACGACCATGATGTTCCTTACAACCTGATATACTCCGGGTCCTGCAAGCTCACAGACCCGGTCAACGGTATAGACCGAGATATGGGAAAACTCGTGCTGTCACCGACAAGGACCTATCTCCCTGTTGTCAACACAATACTGAAGGAACTTCGTAATGAAATTCACGGAATGATTCACTGCTCCGGCGGAGGTCAGACCAAAATTCTGCATTTCATTGATAATCTGCATGTCGTAAAGGACAACCTCTTCCCGACACCGCCTCTGTTCAGCATAATTCAAAGTCAGAGCGGAACAGACTGGATGGAAATGTACAAAACTTTCAACATGGGACACAGACTCGAAATATACATCCCACATCAATTCGCAAGTCAAATCATTAATATCTCAAGATCATACAACATTGATGCACAAATAATTGGATATTGCGAACATGCCGACTGCAAGAGGCTGACAATACAGAGTCCTTACGGAACCTTCGATTATTAACATACATCAGAATGAAACAAGGTTACAGATTTATACTGCTTGCAATTTATCTGATACTGATTTTCTATGTGCTAACAAAACCGATGGGCAAATCGTTTGTTATGTTCATAGAATATTGGCCGTTTAAGATTCCGATAGACAAATGCATACATTTCTGCTTGTTTACACCTATGCCATTTTTTTTATGGATATGTACCTTCAAACAAAAGAAGGAATGGATTAGGTATGTTACAACGGCAAGTGTCAGTGTTTTAATAGCTTTCTCAACTGAAATACTGCAATTTTTTCTTCCAAGAAGAAGTTTTGAATGGCTCGACATTGTAGCAGACGTCTCTGGTATCACATTCGGCTTCATTCTTACCGTCATCATTTACCATATATGGAAAAAAACCATAGAATATTATCTGTCAAACAATCAAATATGAAAAAACTACTTTTATTAGTCATACTTGCGACAATCGCAACAACAGTTTCAGCACAGAAAATCTACAACCTTGATTCTCCAAACGGAGTAAACAAGGTGACAGTGAAAATATCGCCTAAAAACGTGACTTATTCAGTAACTCACGGTAATGTTATAATCCTGCAGGACTGCGCCATAGCCATGAAACTTGATGGTGGTGTTGCCCTCGGCGTGAATCCGTCATGCAATAAATCAAAAATCAATAAAGTAAATCAGACCATATCCTCACCTTTTTACAAGAAGAGTGAAATCATTGATAATTACAATGAATTGGTACTCAATTTCAAAGGAAACTATCAGATTGTTTTCAGAGCTTACAATGAAGGTGTTGCATATCATTTTGTAACCGATTTCAAAAAAGACATCATTGTTGAAGATGAACTCGCTGAATTCAATTTCATGAAGGATTACACTACGCTGATGCCCTATCCTGATGCACGCGACCAGGATTTCGGCACTGTCATAGAGAAGCAATACATGAGTTCGTTTGAGGCCCAATACACGACAGCCAAATTGTCTGAAACTCCGGATGACAGAATTGCGTTTCTGCCTGTACTTATTAAATATGACAAAGACATAAAAGCTGTCATCACCGAAGCAGATCTCGAAGACTATCCGGGAATGTATCTGATTAAGAACAACCGTCGTAATAATTCATTAAAAGGTCATTATGCGACATACCCGAAAAGTGAAGTTCAGGGCGGTCACAACATGCTTCAGAAAATAGTCACAGAAAGAGAGGAATTCATCGCCAAAACTAGCGGCAGACGCTCATTCCCATGGCGTCTGATTACTATTTCCGACCACGATTATGAACTCACCAACAACGACATGGTCTACAAACTCGCATCTCCATCAAGAGTTGAGGATATCAGCTGGATAAAACCCGGTAAAGTTGCCTGGGACTGGTGGAACTGCTGGAATATATCAGGAGTACCGTTCAAATCAGGCATAAACAACGACACCTACAAGTTCTACATCGACTTTGCAAGTGAAAACGGCATAGAATACGTTATCCTTGATGAAGGATGGGCTGTCAACAAGCAGGCCGACCTGTTCCAGATAGTTCCTGAAATCAATTTACAGGAACTTGTAAACTATGCCAAAAGCAAAAACGTGGGCATTGTTCTCTGGGCAGGTTATTATGCCATGGATCGTGACATGGAGCATGTCTGCAAGCATTATTCCGAGATGGGCATAAAAGGTTTCAAGGTGGATTTCATGGACAGAGATGATCAGAAAATTGTTGATTTCTACTACAGAATGGCTGAAACAGCTGCAAAATACCATCTTTTCATTGACTTCCACGGTGCTTACAAACCGACAGGTCTGTGCCGCACATATCCAAACGTACTCAATTGTGAAGGAGTGTGGGGACTAGAACAGGCAAAATGGATACCTGAAGTTAAAAACTATGACCTTGTAAACTACGAAGTCACGATTCCTTTCATCCGCCAGGTTGCCGGATATTTCGACTTCACGCAAGGTGCCATGAGAAATGCCACAAAGAGCAACTTCAGAGGTGTGTATTCAGAACCAATGAGCCAAGGCACAAGATGCCGCCAACTCGCTGAATACGTGATTTTCGAATCACCTTTCAACATGCTTTGCGACAACCCTGTAAACTATACGAACAATCAGGAATGCACTGATTTCATTGCAAAGATACCGACAACATGGGATGAGACCATCTCCTTGGATGGCAAATTAGGAGAATACGTTGTCATTGCACGCAGAAAAGGCAATGACTGGTATATCGGAGCCATCAACAACTGGTCGCCGATGGATATCGAAATCAACACCAATGTATTAGGCTATTTCACGAAATGTGAGATTTTTAAGGACGGAGCCAATGCCGACAAGAAAGCTTCCGACTATGTAAAGTCCACTGAAAGAATCGTCAACGGCAAGATATCTGTTCATCTCGCACCGGGCGGCGGCACTGCCATCAGACTGAGCAAATAACTTTTTGTTCCATATACTCCGAAATGAACAGATACATCTTGTTTTTGCTGCTGTGCGTGCTTCTTGTATCATGCCAGAAACGGCAGAATGTTGCTGAAGAAGCAAGCAACAAGGATTTGATCCTATGGTACAACACCCCTGCAACCGACTGGATGACAGAAGCATTGCCAATAGGAAACGGATATATCGGAAGCATGTTTTACGGAGGTGTCCCTACTGAGGAAATCCAGTTTACTGAAGGCACTTTATGGACTGGTGGACCCGGTTCAAATCCAAATTATAATTTCGGGAACAACAATCCTGACGCCTATAAATACCTTCCACAATTGAGAATGCTCATGAAGGAGGGCAAATTCGATGAAGCCAATGAACTCGCCCAAAACAAGCTTACCAGTAAAATCCAATACACCTACCCTTCCCAGTTCTATGGAGAGTTTGGCGCACAGCAAAACCTCGGCAGTTACATCATATACATCACCGGATGCAACCACGACAGCATAAAGGACTACAAACGCGGCATCGACCTGAACACTGGACATGGATTCGTCGAATATACCGCTGACAAGATAGATTTCAAAAGAACATATTTCGGTGATTACCCTGACAGAATCATGGTCTATCATTTTGAATCATCGAAACCTGTGTCCTATAGCATTTCCTTAATCTCTCCACATTACACGTCAGATTTCAAAATGTACGGCGACATAATCAGCAAGTCGGGTTACATCCAGGACAACAACATGAAATTCTATGTGATGTCGAAAGTTGGCTCTGACGGACAGATTACATGCGCAGACAACACCATCATCATCGAAAATGCCAAGTATATTGATTTTTACAGCACTGCCGCAACTTCATATAAAAATGAGTTTCCATCATACACAGGCAATAATCCGATGAACATCTGTGCAGACATCATGTCGAAACTCAGTTCCAAGACATACCAGCAAGTTCTCGACACCCAACTTACTGATTATCAGGAATTATTCAACAGAGTTGAAATAGAATTGGGTGACGGTCGCAACGAATTGCCGGTCAATCTCAGGCTCATAGATTATGCCGACTATGGTAACGATCCGGGCTTAGAAGAGTTATATTTTCAGTACGGCAGGTATCTGATGATTTCCGGTTCACGTAAAGGCGGAATGCCGCTGAATCTGCAGGGACGTTGGAACAACAGCACCACCCCGCCGTGGTCGTGTGACTACCACTGCAACATCAACGAACAGATGCTATACTGGCCAGCCGAAATCTGCAATCTAAGCGAATGTGCCATTCCATTATTGGATTACATCCCAACGTTGAAAGTTCCGGGCAGCATTACAGCACAACAATTCTTTAATGCGCGTGGCTGGACTGTCAACACCATCAACAATCCGTTCGGATTCACTGCAGTCGGGGAAGACATGCCGTGGGCATTCTTTCCAGCCGGAGGCGCATGGCTATGCCGTCATCTGTGGGAGCACTATCTATACTCACAAGATATTGATTTCCTGCGATATAAGGCATATCCATCAATAGAGGAAGCCGCCCGATTCTGGGTCGATTATCTTACACTGGACGATGATGGCTATTACGTGTCCAATCCTTCCTATTCTCCCGAACACGGTGGAATATCGCAGGGAGCGACAATGGATCATCAAATAGTACGCGATTTATTCGACAACTACCTTAAAGCCACGGAAATACTTGATAAAAAATCCGGATTTTCAGATACAATCAGGATGATGCTTCCAAAAATTTACCCAAACAAAATCGGAAGCTGGGGACAACTGCAGGAATGGAGAGAAGACGTTGACAAACGCGACGACCATCACCGGCATGTGTCTCATCTTTACGCATTATATCCAGATGATGACATATCGGTAAAAACGACTCCGGAATTAGCCGCTGCAGCGAGAAAAACTCTTGAAAGCCGCGGCGATGACGGCACCGGCTGGTCACTTGCATGGAAAATCAACTTCTGGGCAAGACTTGAAGACGGAGAACACGCATACAAACTGCTTCACCGACTTTTATACCCTATCGGGAACAGTGGTTATGACAATTTGGGCGGCGGCACATACAACAATCTTTTCTGCGCACATCCCCCATTTCAACTTGACGGTAACATGGGTGCCACTGCAGGAATTGCCGAAATGCTTCTGAATCCTGTAACGGAACAACCTTTACCGGCTTTGCCAAAAGAATGGAAAAACGGTTATATTAAGGGATTAAGAACCCAAAAAGGGAAAACTGTGGATATTTATTGGAAAAATGGAGTCCTTACGGAGTTCAACTCACGCTAACCAACACTAACTTTACTTGGCAACGCCATTGGCGAATGTGGTTTTGTTTATGACAGAACCATTAGGGCTGTATTCCATCCACTGGCCATCTTTCTTGCCTTTTTTATAATTTCCGGAAACCTTTACAGTCTTGCCATCCTCATAATACTCCTTATATTCGCCTTGCAGTTCATCGTTGACGTAATTTTCAACTGTTCTGAGCAAACCAGTCTCGTAGAATGTCTTGCACACACCATTGAACAATCCTTTTGTATAGGTGTATTCCGCAATAGCATGACCATTTGACCCAAAATATGTTGATTTCCCATCTTTCACACCATCAACATAGAACGACTCCTCCATCAGCTGTGTTGGCTTGTCGGTATAATATTGCTTGTATTCGCCATCCAGCTCACCGTTCTTATAATGAGCGAGAATATTGATATAATTGCCATGGAGATATTTCTTGCTTTCGCCATCAAGTTTGCCGTTGACATAATATTCTTCCTTCTCAAGAGTGCCCTGGTGGTCAAAAGATACATATAATCCATTCTTTTCACCATCTTTATATTCGGTTATGGCTCTGAGCATTCCCTTGTCGTTATAGTTTGTCCAAATGCCATCCTTTTTCCCATTGACATAACGTCCGACATTTTCCTCACGGTTGGCGGACTTTTCTCTTACAACAGCATTATCATTGTTCTGATTAACACTACCATTGTTCTGACAGAATGATACGAGAGGTATCAGACTAATAGCTAATAACAAATAAATTCTTTTCATATTTGATATATATTTTTTCTTGACTGCAAAAATAATCATTTTTAAGTGAAAAGCATTAACTTTGCAAAAGGAATAATAATAACAAAGGTGAAGCTCTCATACAACTCACAGCAAGTAATTAAAAAACTGAAAAAAAACAAGTTGGCGATGATTTCATTATGGTTCATTGTCTTCTGTATAATAATTTCAGTCTTCGCATATCAGATTATTCCCGACAAAACTCCCAATGCGAACAATCAGCTGATTGAAATTGCAATCCGCCGTCCAGGCTTCAAAGTTGACATGCTAAAGATAACACCGCGCAGTTCCGAACAGCAAAGAATGTCGTTAAAGAACTTTTTTACCGGAATTCCGGATATAAGCACCTATCTCCCGATAAAATCCTATACCATTGAAGGCGGAGCAATAGAATACGAAACCATCGACGGGATTGAAGGCAAAATGGACATGCACTCTGAAGAGTCTGATATTGAAGTCGTCTCCAAGCGATACATATTCGGTACTGACCGATATGGACGCGATGTCTTCAGCAGACTTATCCTGGGTACGCGCGTCAGTCTGTCCATTGGAACAGTTGCGGTAATCCTGTCACTGCTGATAGGCGTTTTCATTGGTTCAATAGCAGGATATTTCAGAGGTGGCATTGACAAATTTCTGATGTGGCTCATCAATGTTGTATGGGCTATACCGTCGTTATTGCTTGTCATTGCAATAAGTTTTGCACTTGGAAGAGGATTCTGGCAGATATTCATCGCAATAGGGCTCACACTATGGGTTGATGTGGCAAGAATGGTTCGTGGGCAGGTTATCTCAATAAAGGAGCAGGAATATATAGATGCCGCAAAGACGCTGGGTTATAGTTCAACACGAATCATCATACATCATCTTCTCCCGAACATCATTAGTCCGCTGCTGGTCATTTCAGCAAGCAATTTTGCGACATCCATCCTTCTTGAGGCAGGGCTGAGTTTCTTAGGCATCGGAGTACAGCCGCCGATGCCATCATGGGGAATGATGATTAAGGAAAGCTATGCCTATCTCATTCTCGGATATCCGTATCTGTCAATCATACCTGGCATTGCAATCATGTTGCTTGTGCTTGCCTTCATGCTGTTGGGCAACGGATTACGCGATGCTCTCGATGTCAAAAACTGATATATGCTATTTGTTGTTAAATATTTATAACCTATATGGAGAATATGGCAAAAAAGCAGTATTTTCGCGTTTTGATTTAAAACAGACGTTTTATGGATATAGAAGTTAGGAATTTTACCAAGATGTATGGTTCATACAAAGCTGTGGACAATATATCGTTCAAAGTTAAGACCGGAGAGGTTTTAGGCTTTCTCGGTCCTAACGGCGCTGGGAAGACAACAACGATGAAAGCCATAACAACATACTTTGCCCCAAGTTCCGGAGAAATAACCATAGGCAATTATTCCGTCACACGCCAACCTGAAAAGGTAAAGGCACTAATCGGTTATCTCCCTGAAAACAACCCGCTGTATCAGGATATGGCTATCATAGATTATCTTAGGTATGTGGCCCTGTTACAAGGAGTTAAGAAAAATGCGCTTGACGAAAGACTTTTGGAGACTCTCACTGTCTGCGGTCTTATGAATGAAAAGCATAAAAACATCAATGAACTGTCGAAGGGCTACAAACAGAGAGTCGGTCTCGCACAGGCTCTCATTCATGACCCGGAGGCTCTGATTCTCGATGAACCGACTTCAGGCCTTGACCCTAACCAGATAGTAGAAATACGCGATCTCATCAAACGAATAGGCAAAGAGAAGACTGTCATTCTCAGCTCTCACATCCTTGCCGAAGTAGAAGCCACATGCGACCGCATTCTCATCATCAACAAAGGCAAAATAGTCGCCAACGGCACGGCATCTGACCTGCGTCATCAGGCATCAAACGATGAAATACTGAAAATCGAAATCGAAGACGGTAACACCAATGAAATCTACAAGGCACTGGCAGAACTGCCTAATGCCGCTTCGGTTGACATTATAAAGGATAGTGAAAACAAGTTTGAATTTCATTCAAGACCTCAGACCACTTCCAAACGCGATGTGTTTAACCTTTGTGTGTCAAGAGGTTGGACATTGACAGGGCTTACTTCGGTTGAAACCAAACTCGAAGATGTATTCCGTGAACTGACAACTAATTAATGATTTGGAAAATGAATAAGATTTGTACTTTAACTAAAAAAGAACTTAAGACGTTTTTCGACTCGTTGATAGCATATATCCTGCTCGTCCTGTTTTTGGGCGTTACGGGATTTTTCACATGGCTACCTTCCGGGGCCGACATCTTTTATCGCAAGCAGGCATCATTAGATTCATTCTTTCTGATATGTTTCTGGTCGCTGTTTTTCTTCGTACCACTACTCACCATGCGTACCTTCGCAGAAGAGAAACGTTCGGGTACAATTGAACTTCTGCTCACAAAACCTGTCACCGACTGGCAGGTCGTAATAAGCAAATACCTGTCATCTATGATAATGATTTTCATAGCATTGGCACTCACATCACCTTATTACATCACTATCGCAAGGATAGGAAACATTGACCACGGAGCAACACTGTCGGGATATCTCGGACTGCTGCTGCTTAGCAGTGCATACGCAGGTATAGGAATCTTTGCAAGCAGTATCACTAAAAATCAGATTGTTGCTGTACTTTTAGCACTCTGCTTCTGTGTTTTCTTCCATCTTATCTGTGGAACACTGGCAAACACCATGAGCGGCACATTAGGCAACATTTTCAATTATCTCAGTTCCTCCACTCATTTTGAACCTATGGCACGCGGTATCATCGACACCGCTGACGTAATATATTTCTTATCAATAACATTTCTCGGACTGACAGGTGCAGTTGCTGCCCTATCACAAAGAAAACTAAAGGACTAACGACATGAGAACAAGAAGACAATTAACATTGACACTGTTGGCTATCATTGGCATCGTCGTAGTAGTCAACATTCTGGCAGTCACCTTCCATGGCCGTTTCGATGCCACCGAAGACAAGGAGTACACCCTCAGCAACGCCACAAAAAACATCCTCAGAAACCTTGATGATGTTGTAAACATCACAGCATATTTCTCTGAAGACCTTCCTCCTGAATATGCTCAGGTAAGAAAGGAATTCAAAGACATGGTGAATGAATATGCAGCCCTTGCAAAAGGGAACATAGCCTTCAAATTTGTTGATCCGCTCGGCGACAACGAACTCGAACAGGAAGCCATGAAGTACGGTGTCAGACCAGTTCTGCTCAGCGTCAGGGAAAAAGACAAAAACGAACAACAGAAAGCATATCTCGGAGCTGTGATATCCTCTGGAGATAAAAGTGAAGCCATACCTGTTATCCAGCCCAAGACCCCATTCGAATACACGTTGACAACAAGCATCAAAAAAGTCAGTTTGACCAATAAACCAAATCTCGGTTTCATACAAGGCCATAATGAAATACCGATGCAGAATTTAGGACAGTTGCTCAACGAAATAGGCTTTTTATACAACGTAGAAAATGTCTATCTCTCAGACACAACAAACCTTCTCAGATATAAGACATTGGTAATCAATGCACCAAGGCAACCCTTCAATGAAAACGAACTGGCTCTTCTCGACAACTTCCTGGCAAACGGCGGCAAACTGTTTCTCAACATTGAACATGTCAACGCCGACCTGCAGAGTTCCATGGAGCTGAAAAGCCTTACCACAGGACTTGAAGGATGGCTTACCCAGAAGGGACTTGTTATAGAAGACGATGTTGTTATTGACAAACACTGCAGTAACATCGGAGTAAAGCAACAGCAGGGAATGTTCAATATGACCGTTCCGCTCTCTTTCCCATATTTACCTATTATAACCAATTTCGCCGAACACCCGATAACTGAAAGCCTGAAGGGTGTCTCGCTGATGTTTCCTTCATCGCTGCAGTTTACAGGGAATGAAGAGATACAGTTCACACCTATCATGTTTACTTCGGAAGCGGCTGAAAATGTAATGCTTCCTGCATATATTGACATTACCAGAAAGTGGAGCGACACTGACTTTCCGATGCACAACATTCCAGTTGCAGGTGTACTCACCGGAAGCTTCAACAACGGACCAATAACAAACATAGTTGTTGTCGCTGACGGAGATTATGCTGCAAGTCAGGGCGGACAACGTACCAACGCTGACAACGTGAACCTGATGGCAAATTGTATCGACTGGCTGTCAGACGACACAGGGTTGATAGAATTGCGCTCCAAAGGAATTAATTACAGACCTATAGACGAAATCAGCGACAGCAAGAAAGCCACCCTCAAATGGGTTAATTTCCTGCTCCCAATCGTTCTGATTATCCTGTACGGAATATTCAATTGGCAAAAAAAATTAATAAAAAGAAATAAAAGAACGGAGGAAAATTATGTTCAGTAAAAAACATTTAAGCAGTACATTTATGGTTTTAATTGCCATATTTGTCACCATGGCATTCACACAATGCCACCACAAAAGCAAAGACACAAACATTGCAACAGTTCTCAACGAGGCCAACAGAGACGAAATCGACAAGATAGTCTATAAGGCAGCTGCAAACTCATACGACATCGTACTTGAGAAAATCAATAGCGAAGATTGGATTGTCAAAGCCGACGGCAAAAAAGAAGCTGTGGATACAGTCAAAATAAACCTTATGTATGCCCAAAGCCTCAACATCAAACCTGTTAGAGTTGCAACAACCCAAAAAGACCAGTGGCCTGTATATGAAGTTGACAACAAGCATGCAACACATGTGAAATATTTTTCAAATGGCAAGGTCGTATGTGATTTCTACCTCGGCAAGAGCGACTGGGTTGACACAGGATATCAGAATCCTGATGAATTAACTGTAAACCCTGGAAAATCATTCCCTGCAACATTCATGAGAATGGCAAACAGCGATGTTGTTTATCTCGTGAACGGCAACCTGAGATTCACTTTCAACGACAATTTCAACTGGATGAGAAGCCAAAGAATCTATGCTGTCAATTACAACAACATGATTCATACAAACGTCAAGACAGCAGCCGGCCATGAAATCGACATGGTGAATGTCGGTAATGGAAGATGGGAAAGAGACGGCATTCTGGTTGACTCACTGAGAGCAAGAAACTACGTAGGCAAGATAAGCACCATGATTTGCAATGATTTCGTGTATGATCTGCCTAAAGGCAAACCAGATGCAGTGCTGACAATCGAATGCGACAACAGAACCGAACCTATCATCGTCAATTTCTGGCAGTATGACAGCGTGGGATATGTCGTCAACAGTTCATTTAATCCTGAAGGAATATTCCTTGATAAAATGGGAATACTCAGACAAAGAATTGAAAAATTCTAACAGAACGCAATTAAGCAACAAAAAAAAGCCGCTCAATGAGCGGCTTTTTTTTACATCTTGTTTACTTTAATTGCCAACTTTGATTTGAGGTTAGCAGCTTTGTTTTTGTGAATTATACGCTTTGAAGCCATCTTGTCAATCATGGAACTAATTTTTGGTAATTGAGTGGTAGCCTCATTTTTATCTGTCAACATTCTAAACTTTCTTATAGCATTGCGCATTGTTCTTGCGTAATATCTTCTGTGAATCCTTCTTCTTTCGTTCTGTCTGATTCGCTTAATTGCTGATTTATGATTTGCCATATTATTTCTGTTATTTTTTGTAGTCCCTAGCAGAATCGAACTGCTGTTTCCAGGATGAAAACCTGACGTCCTAACCGCTAGACGAAGGGACCTCTTTTGGTTATCTTTAAGTCGGCTGCAAAATTATCACAAATTTCGATATTGATGTAGTTTTTTTTAGAAAAAATTACTAACAATTGTTAACATCACAACAATCAATAAATCAAGAAGATAAAAAGCAACCATATTATTCGAACCCGATTTTCTTGCCTGATCTCAACTTCATTTTATCCCTATAAGCCATAAAAGAATCGATAGAAATTCTTGTTAATTCGGAAATTTCGGGAACAAACATATCATAATGCAGGGCAACTTCAATGGAAGATTCTATTATTTTTTCTGCTGCAGCGATGGAAAAGACTTCCGAGCCGAATCTGCTGAGGAAACCGGCAAGTTCTCTTACACCTTCAACATAGAAATGCCCCTCACGATTCACATATACACGACCTATAAGAGCACCGCTATCATCCAGTTTGTTTAATTGAAATGATTCTGAAAGAAAATTGTAAATCTCAATCACACCGCAATACGAATTGGATTTGTTTTCAGTGACGTATGGCAAACGCATTGTTTCATGGTTTTTAGGAAAACAATAAACATCAGGATGGCATATAAATGCCAGGACATCACTACCAAAAGAAACTTCAAAGACATATTCGCTGCTCTTGCTCACATCGAATCCCATATTGTTTTCAGGATATTTGCTCTCAAACTTCTCCTCTATCCTCTTCGCTGCATCACGGAGCATTTTGAATGATTTCATAGTATGATAGATTACCTCATGCTCCAGCATGTTCACTCTTATCATCTCATCGAATAATTGTTCCATAGTCATTATATTTTATTGCAAATCAATAATTTATTCAAACGTAAATATTACCTGAAACTGGTTTGCCTTAGCAGACTTTATAGAGTTGGTGCAGAAATGCTTGCCATCAAGTTTGTCGCGAGTATCAATGAAAGAACAACCATATCTTAATTCAACTCCAAGTTTGAACCAGAACATATAAAAATCCATACCTCCACCGAAAGTGTACATTATATCCCACACTCTTAGTTTCAGTGAACTGAGCTCATCTCTGGTATGCTTGGCATATCCCACTCCTGACAATAAATTTGCCTTCCCTTCGAAACCTCCGATAATATAAGGACGTACGTTATGTATTCTCTTGCCCTTGTATTTCAGAAGAACAGGCAAATCAACGAAAACGCATTCCACTTTGTCGGAATTTTTATCTTCCTCTGTAATATAAGTAGCTGAATTAGCAGTATTATCAGGATTATCACTCACTTCTATCTTATATGAAAGTGTATGTTCTCCAAAAGAAAGTCCGGGGACAACTCTGAAATCGAAATACTCTCCAAGACGAAGATTTCCTACCACGCCTACCGCAAAACCGGGATGTAAGAATTTTGTCTGGATTTCACGTACTTTATAATATTTATTATCCTTCAAAGCCATAACATAATACGGTCCATCTTCTTTATTATAATACCATTCATCATCAAAGTAATCCTCCAGAGTCAATGCGAAATTCCAGCTGCAAGCCGACAAGGTGAAACCAAAATGATAAGGTGCATCATCGTATGTAACCAGATTAGGCGGCAAATCACGCTGTGTGAACTGACAGAAGGCAGTTATCGAAAACACTGTCAGAAGCACCAGACAAACACATTTTTTTATTATCTTATTCATACAGAAGCCAAACGCAGAAAACTAAAAAATATTGCAGAAGCCTGATTCTTTTTTTGCAAATTGTAATAATTCATCGCGGCTAATGAATGCCACGCCAGGTTTGCCGCATACAAAACCTCCTGCAGCATTGGCTATCGAAGCCGAGTTTTCAACACTCATACCCGAAATCAGACAAACCGACATTATGCTTATAACAGTGTCACCGGCACCGGTCACGTCTGCCACCTGACGCTCGTTGGAAGGGATGTATTTCACCTTATTTCCATATTCCGAAAACATGACAACACCTTTCGCACCTCGCGTAAGCAGCACATTTTCAATATGATGTTTATTCTGAAAATTTTTAACAGCAACTTCCAGTTCATCATCTGACAGTTCCCTGCCTATATAATCCGAAAACTCCCTTTGATTCGGCTTGAAAAGAAACACATTGTCGTATCTGTCAAAATTGAGTTTCTTGGGATCAACACATACTTGAACACCTTTTGAATTAACGAGTTTAATAACTTTTTCTATGACATTCGCAGTCAAGACTCCCTTGTTGTAGTCCTGAAGAATGACTATTGAAATTTCCTTGGTTTCAAGCCATGAAGCCGTTTTCTCAATTATTCTGTTTTCCTCGTCAGCACTAATATTGCTGACATCTTCAATGTCAGCTCGGAAAATCTGTCTGTTATTTGATATAAAACGCTGTTTTACAGTTGTTTTACGGGTTTCTGAAATGATAAGTCCGTCTTTGTCGATACCATATTTATCGAATAAGTCGAGCAATATCCTGCCTTCTCTGTCATTACCGATGACCGACAGGACCACAGGCTTGAAACCGGCAGCATTGACATTGACGGCAACATTGGCTGCCCCTCCGGGAAAGTCAGTGATGGATTTCACGTCAAGGATAGGCACGGAAGCCTCCGGCGAAATTCTGCTGACAATCCCGGTGAAGTATTCGTCAACCATGACATCACCAATCACAAGGACAGATTTTCCCGATGTCATACAGATTTGATTTGTTATTTTAAGTTAGCAAGAGCGAGTTTGATTCTCCTCACTGCCTCAATAAGTTTTTCATTGGATGTGGCGTATGAAAAGCGTATGCAGTTTTCATTTCCGAAAGCAGTTCCTGGAACCAATGTAACATACGCATTATTAAGTATATACATACATAAATCCATATCATTTTTAATGGTGGTTGTACCATCAGACTTTCCGAAGTAATAAGAAATGTCCGGGAACACATAGAAAGCGCCGTGAGGGACATTTACCTTAAAGCCTGGGATTTCCCTAAGCATGGAAAGCAAGAGGTCTCTGCGTTCCTTGAATTTGGATATCATCATAGACATCTCAGGCATAGTCTTAGGGTCACAGTCGAAAGCCACCACTGAAGCCTTCTGAGCTATGGAATTGGTAGATGATGTTATCTGTCCCTGGAGTTTTGTACAAGCCTTTGCTATTTCTTTACATGAGGCAGAGAAACCTATTCTCCATCCTGTCATGGCAAAACCCTTTGAAGCCCCGTTCATTACGATTGTCCTGTCCTTCAAGTCAGCAAACTCTGCAAAGCAAATATGTTTGCCTTCAAAGACTATGTGTTCGTAGATTTCGTCAGAAAGAATATATACATGAGGATGTCTTCTAAGCACATCTGCAAGAGCAGACAGTTCATCCTTTGAATAAACCGAACCGGAAGGGTTGCATGGTGAGTTTATCATAAAAAGTTTAGTCTTTGGAGTGATGGCTTTCTCAAGCTGGTCAGCAGTAATCTTGAAATCATTTTCGATGCTGGTTCTGATGATGACAGGAGTTCCTTCACCAAGTTTTACCAGTTCGGAATATGACACCCAGTATGGAGCTGGTATGATCACTTCATCACCTTTGTTGAGCAATGCAAGCAAAACATTGGCAATAGCCTGTTTGCCGCCTGTTGAGACAACTATCTGGTCGGGGGTGTATTCAACACCATTGTCACGTAACAATTTCTTGCAGATAGCCTTACGGAGTTCGATGATACCAGGGGCAGCGGTGTAATGGGTGAAATTTTCCTCAATAGCCTTAATGCCTTCATCTTTGATGAAACGCGGTGTGTCGAAGTCAGGTTCTCCGATGCTGAGACTGATAACGTCTTTTCCTGCTTGTTTAAGCTCATTGCCCTTTGCGGTCATCGCCAAAGTAGCAGATTCTTCAAGGTTTAATACTCTTTGTGATAACATATTTTTAATTTTAAGTTCTGTGTTATTTATATTTTGGTTTCTAATTTTAGTTTCTAAAAGAATTGCAAATGTAGCCAATTATTTTATACTTTTGCATTTTACAAAAATAAAATATTTCGTGAAGAAAATTATCTCGTTATTAACTTCCAAGCTTTCACGTCAGACTTTGATACGAATGAGTTACATCTTCGGTTTCTTGGTCAGACCATTTTACTGGGGTAAGGGTGTGGAGTGTCCCATCTGTGGACGTCATTTCAGAAAGTTCCTTCCATACGGCTACGGCGAGGCGAAGGACAATAGGCTGTGTCCGAAATGCCTATCATTGGAAAGGCACAGACTGCTATGGATTTATTTAAAGGAAAGAACTGATTTTTTCACTGCCAACCTCAAGGTGCTTCACGTGGCACCGGAGCAGCCCTATCTCAAACGTTTCAAAAGTCTCAAGAATCTTGACTACACCACGGCCGACTTGGACTCCCCTATCGCCGACATACACCTTGACGTGATGAAGATGGACATTCCAGACAACACATACGATGTCGTCATCTGCAACCATGTGCTTGAACACGTGAAGGATGCGAATGTAGCCATGAAGGAAATTCTCAGAGTTTTGAAGCCTGACGGTTGGGCTATTCTTCTGGTTCCAATCAGGATGGATGTTGACACCTATGAGGATCCGAGTGTCACCGACCCAAAAGAGCGGCAGAGACTATACGGACAATATGACCATGTCCGCCAATTCGGACGCGACTATACCGATTACATAGCAAAAGCCGGTTTCACGCCATTTGCCGATGACATTTACTATACGTTGGGTGACAAAGCACAGACGATGCGTCTGGCACGTCCCGGCGAGGAGCTGATATACGGAGGACGGAAGAAATCCTAGTATTGTACTGACAACCGTCAAGCGCGCCTATTTCAACACCACACAGAACACATCGTGTATGGGTATCGTGACAGACATGGACTTGGCTGTAGTGCCGCAATCCTTGTGATTCCATACATCACGGACATTATAGACATGCGATGACGGGTCGAGGATACTCATAGTAAAGTCATCTTTCACATTAATCTTTGACCAATCAATCGTATAGACTTTTTCCTGATTACTTCTGTTGAGGAAACATACAGCCCATGAACTGTCTTTCAATGGTTTGACCCAAATTTCCACATAGTTTTCGGAACTGATGCGCCAGCCTTCATATCCCAGCGGATCCTGGTCTATGGCAATGACCTCCTTGTTGGTGAGGATGCTGAGGGTTTCCTGTGAGATATTCCGAAGGTCGTTGCCAAGCATAAGAGGAGCCGCAAGAATGCACCACAACGTAAAATGCGAGCGGTCTTCGCTGACCGTCATGCCATTGCCGACCTCAAGCATATCAGGGTCATTCCATGCATTAGGACCAGCATAGAAACGAACACTGTCACTCATCTGCCTGTCAACGATATGCATGACATCCCAATCATATCCGTGCGAATTCTTCCACTGGTCGAAATATGGTGCGATGTCAGGAGTGGTTCTCCAAAGCTGTCCGTATTTTGACGCCCATTTCCAAGGCTTGTTCGAGCCCCATTCACAGATACTCAGGACAATAGGACGACCGGCAGCATAGAGCGCATCACGTATGGTCATATATGAACCTTCAGCATTGAGAGCCCGCGAATTGCACCAGTCATATTTCAGGTAGTCAACTTCCCATTTTGCATACTGGATGGCATCCTGATATTCGTGTCCCCTACCTGCAGGATAGCCTGCACAAGTCTTGTATCCGGCACATGAATAGATGCCAAATTTCAAGTTTTTGGAATGAATATAGTCAGCAAGGGCCTTCATGCCTGACGGGAAAGTCTCCGGATTTTCATGAATCATTCCGAGAGAGTCACGGTCACCATGCCAACAGTCATCAATCACCACATACTGATAACCGGCCTCAGCAAGGCCTGTACTGACCATAGCATCAGCAGTTTCCTTTATAAGTGTCTCACTTACATTGCATTGGAATTTATTCCAGGAATTCCACCCCATTGGTGGAGTCGGTGCAAGATTACTGAATTTTTGTGCTGAAACGCCACAGGCTACAAATATCAGCACTGTCAGTAATAGTAAATTTTTCTTCATATAACTTTAATTATTTTGATTAACCACAAACAAATTCGTTTTCATGATTTGCCAATTGATAAGATGCAAATATAGTAAATTGTTGGCAGAACCGACATTTTTTTTTCCGGTTTCGTTCCGAACCTTACGAAGTCATAGTCTTCAAAGCAAGTTCAAGGCAAATTAAAAACACATCAACAGTGTAGTTGCCGATTATTGAGAATTGCAGTGTGAGTTTTATCCGAATATCATTATCTATTCTTATGAATTGACAATGATTTTTTGAGAGTTTTTTCGGTAGGAGTAAATATTTTGTAGTTCCGTTGATATGCTTCGTCTCTTTT